>JACCDG010006077.1_pt1 | contig 16251 bp, 17 predicted proteins | sample 7442471 | NCBI WGS metagenome assembly JACCDG01 (sample SAMN15323444, study PRJNA562643) | freshwater metagenome | isolation source: river surface water | place: USA:Blue River Watershed | collected 2017-08-17 | reverse complement strand
GTGCGCAAACCCGGTCGCATTGGAGCTTCGTTTTGGGGGCAGCACATTGCGCACTTGGGCATGGCGGTGCTGGTGATGGGGGTGACGGGCGTCAAGTCTTACGAGGTCGAGCGCGATGTGCGCATGCAGGTGAACGATGTGGTCACCATTGCGCCCTACACCTTCCGCTTGGCTTCCTTCGATGAAGTGCTCGGTCCCAACTACAAGGCCCTGCGTGCCGATGTGCAAGTGTTGCGCAACGACAAGATCATTGAAATTTTGCAGCCCGAAAAGCGCCGCTATTTTTCGTCGGCCATGGCCATGACCGAAGCGGGCATTGACTCAGGCTTCATGCGCGACCTGTATGTGTCTCTGGGCGAGCCACTGGACGATGCACGTACCGAGTGGAGCATGCGCGTGTACTACAAGCCCTTTGTGCCGTGGCTGTGGGGTGGTGTGTTGTTGATGGTGTTGGGCGGCGTGTTGGCCGCACTCGACCGGAGATACCGCAAATGAAAAAGGTCTTGATTCCTCTGGTCTTATTTATTGGCCTCGTGGTGTTTTTAGCGGTGGGCTTGAAGCGCGATCCGCGTGAAATTCCATCGCCCTTGATTGGTAAGCCTGCGCCGCACTTCACCTTGTTCACGCTTGAATCGGGCGACGCCAAGTTTTCGCCCATCGATATGCAAGGCCAAGTGTGGATGCTCAATGTGTGGGCCACTTGGTGCGTGGCCTGTCGTGAAGAACACCCCGTGCTGGTGGCGTTTTCTGAGAAGAACCAAGTACCCATCGTAGGCCTGAGCTACAAAGAAATTCAACCGCAAGACGCCGCTTACAAAGCAGCGTTTGACGAGAAGCTCAAGCTCGCGCGCGAGCGCAGCGAAGTGTGGCTCAAGCGCCATGGCAATCCTTACACCACGACGGTCATGGACCTCGATGGCCGTGTGGGCATCAACTACGGTGTGTATGGTGTGCCTGAGACCTACGTCATCGACAAGGCGGGCGTGATTCGCTACAAGTTCGTCGGTGCGGTCACCCCAGCGTTGTTGGCTGAAAAAATCTTGCCCCTTATCTCGGAGTTGAACAAGTCATGAAACGTTTGATTCTGAATACCGCTTTGGCACTCAGCATGGTGTTGTTCGCATCTATGAGCATGGGCCGCGAGGCGGTGCCTATGGCTGAAGACCCCAAGCTTGAAGCCCGCTTGGTCGACATCTCGCAAGAGCTGCGTTGCATGGTGTGTCAAAACGAATCCTTGGCTTCGTCGCACGCCGAGCTGGCCGACGACTTGCGCAATGAAGTGCGCGAGCTGATTCGCTCGGGCAAGACCGACCAAGAGGTCAAAGACTTTTTGGTGTCGCGCTATGGCGACTTTGTGCTGTACCGCCCTGAGGTCAAGCCTTTGACGTGGGTGTTGTGGTTTGGTCCATTTTTGTTGTTAGTCGTCGCTGCTATTTTCTTGGGTGTCTACCTGCGTCAACGCCGCGCGTTGGCCGCACCTGTCACCATGACGGACGACGAGCGCGAACGCGCCAAGCAACTGTTGAAAGGTTGATGTGAATCCCGCACTCGCTTTTATTTATATCGCCGTGGCCATGATGGCCGTGGTGATGCTCGTGCTGGCCGTGGCTTTGTGGCGCGGCTCCCAACAGGGCGCGCGTTTGGCTGCCAGCCAAGCCGATGCCATCAACAATCCAGCCCAAGCCAATGCCGCGGTTTACCGCGACCAACTGGCCGAGCTCGACCGCGAATTCGTGATGGGTAACCTCAACTACGAAGAGCTCAAAGCTGCGCGCGATGAACTGTCGCAACGCTTGTTAGCTGATGTAGGTGCTGGGGGCTTAGCCGACTCGGCGGTCCATGCGCCCGCTGCTTCCAACACGGTGCTCTGGCAAAAGCCTTGGCTCGCCATTAGCCTATTGGTGTTTGTGGTGCCTGTGTCGTCCATGTTGATGTATAGCGTGTTGGGTGAGCCGGCCGCACTGGACCCCTTGGCCTTGAAACAAGGCGTAGATTCATCTGCCGAAGTGACGCCAGAAAAGCTGACCGAGATGGCCACCGCGCTCACACGCCGTTTGCAAGACGAACCCAACAGCATGGAAGGCTGGGTCATGCTGGGACGCGTACAGCGTGCACGTGGCCATTTTGAAGAGTCCGCAGAAGCCTATGCCAAAGCATTGGCACTGAGCCGCGATGACAACCTGTCGATTGAGCGTGCCGAAGTGTTGGCGCAAAAGAACGATGGCAGCTTTGCGGGTGAGCCTTGGTCCATCATCCAACGCGTGCTCACGGCTGACCCACACCACTTGAATGCTTTGTTCTTGGCTGGTAGTGCGTCGTATGCTGAGATGAATTTCAATACCGCCTTGCGCTACTGGGAACGCGCACGTGAAGTTGTGCCTGCTGACTCACCCGACGCGCCTGAGCTAGACCGTGCCATTGCAGAAGCCCGCAGCAAGATGGGTTTGCCTGCAATACCGCCTCGCGCTGTCAGTGCAGCCGAGACACAAGCCAGCAAAGCCGCCTTGGTTGCCAGCAGCATCAGCGGTCGCGTGTCCTTGGTCAAAGAACTTCAAGGCTTGGTGGCTCCCAGTGACACCGTGTTTGTGTATGCCACGCCTGTGGCTGGCTCACGTATGCCTGTGGCCATCGTGCGCACCACGGCTGACAAACTGCCTTTTGACTTTGTGCTCGATGACGACACGGCCATGAACCCCAGCGCCAAGCTCTCCGGCATGGATGAAGTGACAGTGCGTGTCCGAATTTCTAAGAGTGGCCAAGCCGTGGCGCAACCCGGCGACTATGGCGTGAGCCTCACGCCTGTGAAGCCCGGCAGCAAAGGCCTGAACTTGATGGTGCGCGACACCTTGCAATCCACAGCTCAGTGATGTAGTAATTGCGCATTAAAAAAGCCCCGCAGTCTTCAAAACTGCGGGGCTTTTTGTTTGGGGTGTGCTGAATTACAGCAAGCCGTTCATGCGTGCAAAGTGCAGCGTTTGGGTACGGCTCTTCACGTCCAGGCGGCGGAACAGGCGCCACAAGTGAACTTTCACCGTGTGTTCGCTGATATCGAGTTCAGCGGCGATATCGCGGTTGCTCAAACCACGGTCTAACATCACGATGAGTTGTTTTTGACGCTTGGAGAGTTTGGTCTCACCCACGGCCACAATTTCTTCGTCGCCGTGCTCAGCGGCAAACAGACCTTGGATCGCTGATGAAATTTCGTTGGCAGGGGCGGACTTCTCGATATAAATGTCAGCGCCAGCCTCAATGCAAGTTTCTTCAGCTTCACCGGCAGGCATAGAAGAGATCACGGCCAAAGGCACGGCTGCGTACATCCCTTTGATTTCTTTGACAGCGGATGTACCTTTGACGCCAGGCAGCAGCAAGTCGAGCACAAACAACTCTGGATCACCGTTTTTGATGATAGCTGCTTGCAATTCGCTGAATTTTTCCAGCTCAACCACTTTCGATGCGGGGCGCATGCGACGCAGCAGCATGGCGATGGCTTGGCGAACCAAAGGATGGTCGTCAATGATGTACATACTCATTTTTATTACTCCTGAATCAATATTAGTAGTTTAGCCCCATTGCGGACCGGACTTCGTGCATGGTTTCACGGGCCGTTTTGCGTGCTTTTTCAGTACCTGCGTCTACGATATCACGAACAATCTTGGGGTTGGTGATGTAAGACTCTGCACGTTCGAGCATCGGTTGTTGCTCACGCAAGATGGCATCGATGATGGGTTGCTTGCAATCCAAGCAGCCAATGCCTGCGGTTTTGCAGCCTTGCGCCACCCATTCGCGTTGGCCTGCATCGCTGTAGACCATGTGGAATTGCCACACAGGGCACTTGTCTGGGTTGCCCGCGTCCGTGCGTTTTTGGCGCGCTGGGTCGGTGGGCATGCGTTTGACTTTTTGCTCGATCGTGGCGCGGTCTTCGCGAATGGCAATCGAGTTGTTGTAGCTCTTGCTCATCTTTGCGCCGTCGAGGCCCGGCAGTTTGCTGGCTTGCGTCAGCAGCGCGTGTGGTTCGGTCAAGATGACTTTGCCTGTGCCCTTGAAGTAACCGCCTAAACGTTCGCGGTCTTGCTCATCCAATTCAGGTGCGGTGGCGATGTAGCCCAATGCGCCTTCCATGGCTTTGGTGTCGCCGGTTTCTTGGTAAGCCTTGCGAGACTTTTCAAAGCGCTTGATGCTGTCTTTGGGCAGCTTGGCTAATGAAGCTTGAATTTTTTCTTCGGCATTGATTTCGCGGCCATACAAGTGGTTAAAGCGGCGCGCCGCTTCGCGCGTCAGCTCCACATGGCTGGCTTGGTCTTCACCCACAGGCACATGCTTGGCTTTGTAAATCAAGATATCGGCTGCTTGCAGCAACGGGTATCCCAAGAAGCCGTAGGTGGACAAGTCTTTGTCTTTCAACTTTTCTTGTTGGTCTTTGTAGGTTGGTACGCGCTCAAGCCAGCCCAGCGGTGTGCCCATGGCCAAGAGGGTGAACAGTTCGGCATGTTCTGGAATGCGGCTTTGCAAGAAGATGGTGCAAGCGTTTGGGTCCAGACCAGCAGCGAGCCAGTCGATCACCATCTCATACACGTTCTTCTCGATCACCTCACGGTTTTCATAGTGGGTGGTGAGGGCGTGCCAGTCGGCCACGAAGTAATAGCAATCCATCTCGGATTGCAAACGCACCCAGTTTTTCAAAGCGCCGTGGTAATGGCCCAAATGCAAAGCACCCGTGGGGCGCATGCCGGAGAGAACGCGTTCTTTCATATCGTGCTTACTTTTTAAAATCAGGGATGCAATAAAAATTCAAAGGGGCTGAGCAAGAGTGACACCGCGAACAAGGTCCACTTCATCAAAGGCTCAATCCAGATATCGTCGAGTTTGTTGAAAGCGAATAGCGCCAACACAATGTAAATACCGTAGGGCTCAACCTTCGAAAGCCAAACTGCTGCGCGCCATGGCAACAAGCCCACCAAGACACGCCCACCATCGAGCGGTGGCAGTGGGAAAAGGTTGAACACAAACATCGACACGTTCACCATCACGCCAGCCAAACTCATTTTCAAGAAGTAGGTTTCGGTCACGCCGAAATGCTTCATCAGGTAGAACGCCAGCAACCAGACCATTGCTTGCACAAAGTTGATGGCCGGCCCTGCCAGCGCTACCCAAATCATGTCTCGCTTGGGATGGTTCAAATTACCAAAATACACGGGCACAGGGCGGGCATAACCAAACAAAAAGTTACCGCCCGAGGCGAGGTAGAGCAGGGCAGGCACTGCAATCGTCCCCAATGGGTCGATGTGGGGGATGGGGTTTAAGGTGACGCGGCCCAACATCCAAGCCGTGTTATCACCCAGTTTGTGCGCCACGTAGCCGTGCGCAGCCTCGTGCAACGTGATGGCAAACACCACGGGCAAGGCATAGATCAGGATGGTTTGAATCAGCTCTGGAAAATTCACAACGTCATTGTCGCATTCAACACTGTGGGGCTAGCTGTGGGGCGGCTTACAGGCCCAAAGTGCTCAGAGGGCCACGTCCTTCGCGGATGACCTCGGGGTCGCCCCCACTGTCCATGGGGGTGAGGTCGACCACGGTGGTCGGCTCAAGTGCGCAAGCGCCGGCGTCAATCACGGCAGCAAGGTCGTGCTCAAAGCGGTCACGAATTTCCTCGGCATCGTTCATGGGGTTTGTTTCGCCGGGGGCAATGAGCGTGGTGGCCAGCAGCGGTGCGCCGTGGAGTTCGAGCAAGTCGAGCAGGGTTTTGTTCAGCGGCACGCGCAGACCAATGGTTTTGCGTTGCGGGTGGCTGACGCGGCGTGGCACTTCTTTGGTGGCTTCCAAGATGAAGGTGTACGCACCAGGCGTGGCAGCTTTGAGCAAGCGGTATTGGCGGTTGTCCACGCGGGCGTAGTTGGCCAGCTCAGACAAATCGCGGCACATCAAGGTGAGGTGGTGCTTGTCGTCTACTTGGCGAATGCGGCGCATGTGCTCCACAGCCGCTTTGTCGTCCAAGTGGCAGACCAAGGCATAGCTGGAGTCGGTGGGCACGGCCACGATGCCGCCGCGTTCTAGCAACTGCACGGCTTGCTTGAGCAAACGGGGTTGGGGGTTGTCGGGGTGAACTTGAAGAAACTGAGCCATGAGCGGGTACGCCGAGAAGTGAGCGGGGGTGGTGGTGTCTGACACCACGAAATTTTGAATTGGATGCGTTTATTGAATTCTGTCAGCCAGCGCTTCCCACACGGGGGTGAGTTGGCCGGGTAACCAAGGCAGGGTGCCAAGGTCAATGCGGCTTTCATTAGGGCTGTGGAAATCACTGCCGCGCGAGGCATAGAGGTCAAACTCTTTGGCCATGTCGGCGTAGGTCACGTACTCGGCGGGTGTGTGGCTGCCTGTGACCACTTCGACGCCTTGGCCGCCGTGGTTTTTGAATTCGGTGAACAGTGCAAACTCTTCGTTAGGTGTGAACCCATAGCGCGCTGGGTGTGCAATGACCGCCATGCCTTTGGCTTGCACAATCCATTGCACCGCATCTTTGAGCGAGGCCCAGCGGTGCGGCACAAAGCCGGGGTTGCCTTCGGTCAAGAAGCGGCGAAACACTTCGTTGGTGTCTTGGCATGCGCCGGTCTCCACCAGGAATCGGGCGAAATGGGTACGTGAAATCAGCTCGTGATTGCCTGCGTACTTGAGGGCACCTTCGTACGCACCGTGAATGCCCACCTTGGCCAAACCCTCAGACATTTCTTTGGCGCGTTCGCCGCGACCACCGCGTGTTTGGTAGAGGCCTTTTTTGAGCTGCTCGTCGTGCGCATCAAAACCGAGGCCCACGATGTGCACGGTTTTGTTGGCGAAGGTGATGGAGATTTCCACGCCCGTCAGGTACTTCATACCGGCGGCCTGCGCCGCAGCCAGTGCGCGGTCTTGGCCACCCACTTCGTCGTGGTCGGTCAAGGCCCACAGCTCGACGCCGTTGGCTTTGGCGCGAACAGCCAATTGTTCAGGTGTGAGCGTGCCATCCGAGACCACGGAGTGGCAGTGCAGGTCGGCGTTGAGGATGGAGGAAGTCACGCCTTCATTGTAGGCGTGGCAAGGCTTCTCGCGCATTGGCGCTGGTGGCAGCGGCTAGCGCGTCTAGGGAGATGCCGCGCAGGTCCGCCAGCACTTGGGCGATGTGTGGCAGCTCGGCGGGTTCGTTGCGGCCTTGGGGTTGGCCGGCGGCGCGTTGCTCTGCGGTGGCGTACAGCCAATGCGGGGGAATGTCGGGCGCATCGGTTTCTAGCACGATGGCTGAGAGCGGTAGCTCGGTGGCCAAGCGACGCAGCTGCAGCGCGCGGTCATACGTCAATGCTCCGCCAAACCCAAGCTTGAAGCCCAGCGCGATGAAGGCCTGTGCTTGTTGCAAGCTGCCGTTAAAGGCATGTGCAATACCGCCCACCACCGGCGTGTCGCGCAACCCTTTGAGCAGCAGGTCGGCACTGCGGCGCACATGCAGGATGACGGGCAGCTGGTGTTGTTGCGCGAGCTTGAGCTGGACTTTGTAAACCTGTTGTTGCTTGGCTAACGCTTCGGGGGTGTTGAGCTCGGGTACAAAACCGTCTAGGCCTATTTCACCCACAGCCACTAAGCGTGGGTCATTGCGGTGGGTGTGCAGCGCGGCATTCAGCTGGGCCAAATGCGCCTCGGTCGCTTGTGGTGTGTAGAGCGGGTGAATGCCCAGCGCATACGCGTCTTGCTGGGCGTGGGCCAACCAACGCACAGTGTCAAAGTTGGCCGCTTCAACGGCAGGGATCACGCACATGGCCACGCCCGCTACGCGTGCACGCTGGTGCACGGCAGCTCGGTCGGGCTCAAACTCTGCAGCGTCTAGATGCGCGTGCGTGTCAATCCACATGAATCAGTGCTAAGGCCAGTCTGGTTGCGCTTAGGCGTTGCCTAGCGCAAAGACTGAGTTGGGCACTTTCGGCAGAGTCGATGCAGCTGGTTTTTGTGCAAACACACCACGCTTGGGCGAGTTGTTGCTGGGTGCGCTGCCACCTTTGGATAGCTGTGCAGCAATGAGGCTGTGCAAGCTGATGGACTGCATGTGGTCGTCCATTTTTTGATTGAGCGTGGACCACAGCTCTTCGGCTGAAACGTAGCCGTTTTGCTCGGCGTCAGCGGGCAGATGCTCTTTTTCGTCAGGGCTGTTGACCGCATAAATGATGTCGGCCACGCTGATGTGGTTGGCGTCACGGTTCAAGGTATAGCCGCCGCCAGGGCCGCGCGTGCTTTCCACCAGCCCGTGCTGGCGCATCTTGCTGAAGATTTGTTCGAGGTAGGAGATGGAGATGTGCTGACGCTGGCTAATGGCGGCCAATGACACAGGGCCTTGGTGCTGGCGTAAACCCATGTCAATCATGGCGGTGACGGCAAAACGGCTCTTGGTACTTAAACGCATGGAATCCTCCTATCGGTTCAAAGACTGACATCTGTCAGCTGTGGGGAACTTTAAACACAAAAACACTTCGTGTAAATTCGTATTTATTGTTTTATTTATTCGGAAAAAACGAAGTTTAATAAGGCCATGAATTTCAAGCACTTGTATTATTTTTGGGTCACGGCACGCGCAGGCGGCGTGATGCGGGCGGGCGAGCAACTACACACCACGCCCCAAACACTGTCTGGGCAAATCAAATTGCTAGAAGAAAGTCTAGGCCGAAAGCTGTTTCGCAAAAGCGGCCGTCAGCTCGAACTGACCGAGGACGGGCGCAAGGCGCTGAGCTATGCCGACGATATTTTTGCTTTGGGCTCCGAGTTGAAAGCCGCCATGGCCAATACCCAAGCGGGCGTGCGCACGCTGGAGTTTCGGGTGGGCGTGGCTGACTCGGTGGCCAAGTCGGTGGCCTACCGATTGCTCGAGCCTGCTTTGTCGATTGCAGAGCCCGTGCGCTTGATTGGTAGCGAGGGCAAGTTTCCAGACTTGCTGGCGCAACTGGCGTTGCATCGGCTCGATTTGGTGATTGCCGACGAGCCGCTGTCCAAACGCATCAGCGTGAAGGCCTTTAACCACGCGCTGGGTACTACGCCCATGAGTTTTTTTTGCACACCTGCTTTACGCGCCAAATTAAAAGGCAAGTTCCCGCAGTGTTTGCACGATGCGCCTATGTTGATTCAAGGCTCGTCTTCGTCGGTGCGTCAGCAGTTGGATGGCTGGCTGGTCCGCCACAAAATTCAGCCGCGTGTGGTAGCTGAGTTTGATGATGGCGCGTTGATGACTGCGTTTGGCCGTGAAGGGCGCGGTGTCTTCATGTCGCCCGGGATTTTAGAAAAAGAAACAGTGGCGCAGTACGGTGTTGAGGTCATTGGCCGTAGTGATGAGTTAGTCGAAGAGTTTTTTGCGGTGTCGGTGGAGCGCCGCATTTCCCACCCGTGTGTGGCAGCCATCACGCAAAACGCGCGTGGGCGTTTGTTCAACGGCTAGTTGTTGAATTCAGCGGCTGGTGCAGCTCAATGGTTTTGCAGCACACCAGCACTCAAGTGGAGTTGGCGGTCGCAACGCGCAGCCAAGGCATTGTCGTGGGTGACCAGCACAAACGCGGTGTTGTGCTCACGGGCCAGTGTCAGCATGAGGGCAAATACGTTGTCTGCCGTGTTGCGGTCGAGGTTGCCAGTGGGCTCGTCGGCCAGCACGCATGCTGGGCGTGTCACCAAGGCACGGGCAATGGCCACACGTTGGCGTTCGCCACCCGACAGCTCTGCTGGGCGGTGGTGCATGCGCGCCCCTAAGCCCACGGCTTCGAGCATGGCTTGCGCTTGAGCACTCGCAGCGGCGCGGTCCATGCGGCGAATCCACAGGGGCATGGCCACGTTGTCGAGCGCGCTGAACTCGGGCAGCAGGTGGTGGAACTGGTACACAAATCCCAAGTGTTGATTGCGTAAATCGCCCAAAGCAGCAGCGCTTAAGCCAGCCAATGGTTGCCCCATCAAAGACACAGAGCCAGTGCTGGGTTCATCTAAGCCGCCCAACACATGCAGCAAGGTGCTTTTGCCCGAGCCTGATGTTCCGACGATGGCCAAGGTTTCACCGGCATTGACTGACAGATCGACGTTTTGAAGCACGGTCACATCCAGCGGCCCTTCGTGAAAGCGGCGGCTGATGTTGTTGGCAATGAGAACGGGTGTGTGTGTCATGTCTTGCCTCATTCGTAGCGCAAGGCTTGAGCGGGGTTAACGCGGCTGGCGCGCCAACTGGGGTAGATGGTGGCCAAGAACGCCAGCACCAGCGAAATGATGGCGATCGGCCAAATGTCAGCGGCTTGTGGATCGCTGGGCATACGGCTGATGAGGTAAATATCTCGGGGCAAAAAGCTCGCGCCCAGTAGCGTCTCGATGGCAGGCACGATCACATCAATGTTGAACGCCACTGACAGACCCAGCAGCAAACCACCCAGCGTGCCCAGCACACCCACCGTGGCGCCTTGCACCACAAAGATGGCCATGATGCTTTTGGGGCTCGCACCCAGCGTGCGCAAGATGGCAATGTCGGCACGTTTGTCGGTCACTGTCATCACGAGTGTGGTGACAAGGTTAAATGCCGCCACTGCCACGATGAGCGTGAGGATGATGAACATCATGCGTTTTTCAACTTGGACCGCTGCAAACCATGTGCGGTTTTGATGCGTCCAATCGCGCACGATCACGTCGGGCCCTAGTTGTTGTGCCAAGTTATATGCAACGCTACGTGCTTGCTGACTGTCTTTGATTTTTAAGCGCACGCCTGTTGGGGCTTCAAGGCGGTAGATGCGCTGCGCGTCTTCCATGTGCAGCAGCACAAGTGATGCGTCGTATTCGTAATGGCCTGAGTCAAAAACGCCCGACACATGCAACTGCTTGAGACGCGGCATCACGCCAGCCGGTGTAACTTGGCCGCCTGGAGCGATCAGGGTGATTTGGTCGCCCACGCGCACGCCCATGGACATGGCGAGTTCGCCACCCAACAACACGTTAAAGCTACCGGGCTGCAAAGTGGCGCGCACCGCTGGCGGAATTTGCAAGGTGAAGTCGCTCACCTGTGTTTCAGTATTGGGGTCAATGCCTCGCACCATCGCACCGCGCATGTCTTCCCCGCGTGCCATCAAAGCTTGTTGCGACACGAAGGGTGCTGCGGCCACTACCTCGGAGTTTTGTTTGGCTTGGGCCATGAGTGCGTTGACATCGGCAAAGCCCTCGTTGCCTGGTGCTAGCAGCTCGATGTGCGAGACCACGGACAACATGCGGTCGCGCACTTCTTTTTGAAAGCCATTCATCACGCTCAACACAATGATGAGCGCAGCCACACCCAGCGCAATGCCCAGCATGGATACGCCGGAGATGAACGAAATAAAACCGTTGCGACCTGCTATTCGGCCTGCACGCGTGTAGCGCCAGCCAATGAGTAATTCGTAGGGGAGTTTGGACGAGGTGGTTTGCATGTCAGACAGATTATCCCGTAGTAGACAGCGTGCAAGACGCATCAAGGACAATCAAGCTTATGACTTCTCAGCTCATTGATTCTGTGCCCCATACAACCCTGATTCCATTTTCGCTGTGGACCACCCACGGGCCCGAGGCATCAGTATTGGCCAAAGCCGAGCTGCCCCAGCTGCGCACATGGCTGGCGCAGTCACGATGCGTGGATGTTCAGACAGACAAGGCTCAAGAGCCTTTGCTGGCGACCTTGTCACCCCCGCATGAATGCGCGTGGGCGCAAGCCATTGGATGGCCTGCGATCGATGGCTGTTTGCCGTGGGCAACGCGCGCAGCGACTGAGCTTGGCTTGGTGACTGGCAACACAGCTGAGGGTTGGGCTTTCATGACCCTGTGCAACTGGCATGTGAGCAACGGCCAAGTGACGCTGGGTGACCCAGCAAATTTGCAAATTGACGACGCCACTGACGCCACGCTGTTCAAAGCCATGCAAAGTTTTTTTGCCGAAGACGGCATTGCTTTGCACCCCTATAAGCCCGGCCAGTGGCTGGCGCAGTCGCCGCTCTTGGCAGACTTGCCCACTGCCTCGCTAGACCGCGTGATTGGCCGCAACATCGACCCGTGGTTGGTGGGCGGTCATGTGGCGGCTGACGCACTCAGCCCCGCCGCCAAACTGCTGCGCCGCTTGCAAAACGAAATGCAAATGTTGCTCTATACCCACCCCATCAACGACAGTCGAAGCTTGACCATCAATTCGTTTTGGTTGCATGGCACGGGTGCGTTGCACCGCGATGCAAAGGGTGGCAGCGTGGCCAAAGCGAGCAAGCCTGCACAGCAGGAACCCACTGTTATCCAAAGTCTGCGCCAAAGCGCATTGCAGCAAGACCTCATTGGTTGGCTTGAAGGCTGGCAACACGTTGATGCCCATGTCATCGCCCCCATGCTGGCGCGCGTCGCCGCTGGCGCACCGCAGCGCTTGGTGTTGTGCGGCGAACATGAGTTTCACGTGTACGACAGCGCTGCGCCATCGCTTTGGCAGCGCCTGCGCACGCACTTCGTCCCGACTTCTTTAGACACCGTGTTGGCCGTTGCGCCTTTGAAAGATTAAGCCCATGCAATTCATTCCACGTGACATGCCACCGCGCAGCATTTGGGCGCTGGAGCAAGCGGGTGTGCATCCGCTGTTGGCACGCCTGTATGCCGCGCGCGGCATAGAAGATGCGGTAACGCTCGATGCGTCGCTGGCGCAACTGTTGCCGCCCACAGGGCTCAAAGGAATCGAAGCGGCTGCTGTGTTGCTGGCTGATGCGATGGCTGCCAACAAAAAGCTTTGCATCGTGGCGGACTACGACTGTGATGGAGCCACCGCATGTGCCGTGGCTCTGCGCGGCCTGCGCTTGCTGGGCGCGAAGCAGGTGAGTTACATCGTGCCCGACCGTGTGGTCGATGGCTATGGCCTCACACCACCGATTGCCGAACGCGTCAAAGCCAGTGGCGCAGATGTGCTGATCACCGTTGACAACGGCATTGCCAGCGTCGAGGGAGTCGCCACGGCGCGCAAATTAGGTTTGCAAGTGCTGGTCACCGACCACCATTTGCCTGCGGCTGTCTTGCCTGACGCTGATGCAATCGTGAACCCGAACCAACCCGGCTGCACGTTTGAGAGCAAAGCACTCGCGGGTGTCGGTGTGATGTTTTATGTGTTGCTCGTTTTGCGTGCAGAGCTGCGCAAGCGCGGTGTTTTCACGGCGGAACAACAGCCGAAGCTAGATACCTTGTTGCCACTCGTCGCGCTCGGCACAGTGGCCGACGTGGTCAAACTCGATGCCAACAACCGCCGCTTGGTAGCCCAAGGTTTGGCCCGTGTGCGCAAAGGCCAAATGCCAGCGGGCATGACCGCTTTGTTTGCAGCGGCCGGACGCACCAGCGAGAAATGCACCTCGCAAGATTTTGGGTTTGCCGTGGGGCCGCGCATCAATGCTGCAGGCCGTTTGTCTGACATGACACTCGGCATTGAATGCCTCACTACCGACGATGTGGGCCGTGCCACCGAGCTGGCCACACAGCTCGACCGCATCAACCGCGAGCGCCGCGAGATTGAAGGCGACATGCGCGAGCAAGCCTTAGAGCTGGCGCAAGAAATGTTTGACCCAGAAGAAGAACCGCCCTCAGCCTTGTGCGTGTTCGATCCTGATTTTCACGAAGGCGTGGTGGGCATCGTGGCGGCCAAGCTCAAAGACTTGCACCACCGCCCCACGTTTGTGTTTGCGCCCAGCCAAGCGGCGGGCAAGGGGCATGAGCTCAAGGGCTCGGGTCGCTCGATTCCCGGCTTTCATTTGCGCGATGCACTCGACCTCGTGGCCAAACGCCACCCAGGTGTGCTGCTGCGCTTTGGCGGTCACGCCATGGCAGCGGGCTGTACCTTGGAAGAAGACAACCTCGCCACCTTTGAAGAAGCCCTGCAACAAGTTGCGCAAGAGTGGCTCGATGAAGCCACCTTGCAACGCCGCTTAGAAACCGATGGCCCCCTGTTGCCCGAGTACCGCCGCCCCGAGTTGGCTGACACCTTGGCCCGCGAAGTGTGGGGTCAAGGCTTTGCGCCACCCACCTTCAGCGAAGAGGTCGAGGTGCTGGGCCAGCGCTTGGTGGGCGAAAAACATTTGGCTCTCAAATTGCGCCACCACGGCCAGCCTGTGGATGGCATTTGGTTTGGTCGCGTCGACCCATTGCCCGCGCTGGCGCATTTGGCGTTTCGCTTAGAAGCGGATGAATGGCAGGGCAACAAGCGCGTGCGCTTTGTGGTCGAAGGCATGCAGGCTTAAGAACGACAACAAAGAACGACAAGAAAGAACGAAAACAACGCAATGGCAACCAAGAAAAAAATCCAACTCCCAGAAGTCAACTTCTCTGACTACGGCGACACCCGCTACCTGCACCTTGGTACGCCTTGGGTGCAAGGCTCGATGAAGATTGACAAACCTTTTGACATTGACCTGGAGTACGTGCAACGCATGATGGCGTGGCTCTTGTTTGTCGACATCGACAAAGTGGGCAAGCTGCACGCCATGCAGCTGGGGCTTGGCGCTGCGTCGCTCACCAAGTTTTCGTTCAAGCACTTGCGCATGAAAACCACGGCTATTGAGCTCAACCCCCAAGTGGTGGCCGCGTGTCGTTTGTGGTTCAAGCTGCCTGCAGATAGCGCCAAGCTGCAAGTGGTGTTGGGTGATGCCGCTGAGGTAGCCAAGCACGACCACTGGCGCGGCCAGATTGATGCACTGCAAGTGGACTTGTACGACCACGAGGCCGCATCACCCGTACTGGACAGCGCAGAGTTTTATGCCGACTGCCGCAGCCTCTTGACCGACGACGGCTGCATGACGGTCAACCTGTTTGGCCGCAGCTCCAGCTTCGCGCAAAGCGTGGAGAAGATGGCGGCGGCTTTTGGGTCTGATGCGCTATGGGCCTTCAAGCCCACGCGCGAAGGCAACACGGTGGTGTTGGCGCAGCGCACACCAAGCAGCCCAAAACGTGCTGAACTTATGGCCCGCGCTGAGGCCATTCAAGCCCGCTGGCCGCTGCCCGCCACCAAGTGGCTCCGGGTCTTCAAACCCTTGAAAGACGTGTGATTTAGGGGTTTACCCCTGTTTTTCTCCCTTCTAAAAATAGGTGTAACCCACATCGATTGGGCCCTCAGCACAACTCCATAATTCAACGCATATTTGCTTTTGGATTGAGGAGAAAAAATGATCAAAAGTCAAAAAGACTTTTTCTCCGGCCTGATGTTTACATTGGTCGGTGCAGGTTTCGCTTGGGGCGCAACCAACTACAACATTGGTACGGGTGCTCGCATGGGCCCTGGTTACTTTCCTTTGTTGCTCGGCATTTTCTTGGCCGTGTTGGGTGCGTTCATCACGTTTTATTCGCTGATTGAGCACACCGAAGATGGCGAGCCAGTGGGCGCGTTTGCTTGGAAACCCATCGTTTACATCTTGGGTGCCAACATTGTGTTTGGCATTTTGTTGGCGGGTTTGCCTAGCTTTGGCATTCCAGCCATGGGCCTGATTGCTGCGATTTACGCCTTGGTCATCATTGCCAGCAAAGCGGGCGAGACTTTTGTGCTGAAAGACGTGCTCATCTTGGCCACTGTGTTGTCAGCTGGCAGCTACATGGCCTTCATCATGCTGCTGAAATTGCAGATGCCTGTGTGGCCCACTTTTATCACTGGTTGAGCCGGGAGAAATAAAAAATGGATTTGATTGCAAACCTCTCATTAGGCTTTGGCGTGGCGTTCACGCCAGTCAACCTCATGTACGCCTTGATCGGCTGTATCTTGGGCACGCTCATTGGCGTGTTGCCAGGCATTGGCCCTGTGGCGACCATCGCCATGTTGTTGCCCGCCACTTACGCACTGCCCCCTGTGTCCGCGCTGATCATGTTGGCCGGTATTTACTACGGTGCCCAGTACGGTGGTTCAACCACAGCGATTTTGGTGAACTTGCCTGGTGAATCGTCTTCGGTGGTGACCACCATTGACGGCTACCAAATGGCCCGCAAAGGCCGCGCTGGCCCCGCTTTGGCGGCTGCTGGTTTGGGTTCGTTCTTCGCCGGTTCAGTGGGTACTTTGATCTTGGCGGCCTTCGCGCCTCCTTTGACAGAACTCGCGTTCAAGTTTGGCCCTGCCGAATATTTCTCGCTCATGATTTTGGGCTTGGTCGGTGCGGTGGTGTTGGCTTCGGGCTCTTTGCTCAAAGCGATTGCCATGATTGTGTTGGGCCTCTTGATGGGCTTGATCGGTACCGACGTCAACTCTGGCGTGGCACGTTT
>JACCDG011107291.1_pt1 | contig 16255 bp, 16 predicted proteins | sample 7442471 | NCBI WGS metagenome assembly JACCDG01 (sample SAMN15323444, study PRJNA562643) | freshwater metagenome | isolation source: river surface water | place: USA:Blue River Watershed | collected 2017-08-17 | reverse complement strand
GGCAGGAATCGGTCACAAATCTGTCTCGCTATGCTCGAAAGGTTTTCGCGGTCAAAAATATTTTTCTACTGAAAAATTTTTCGACCCCGCCTCGAGTCCCCACTCTCCGGCCTTGCGAAGTGAGGTTTACTCACTTCTCACCCTATTCGATTCCTGCCGCAAAGCGCGCAGACGCTTTGCTTCTCTATACTGCAAACATAAGAAAACCCACTTTTTAAAAAGTGGGTTTTCTTATGTTTGTGCTCTCGGCAGGAATCGAACCTACATCGCAAGTACCGCAAACTTGAATTCTATCCATTGAACTACGAGAGCATATACCCTTGCTGCCAAGGGAGTATATTATTTTGTTGTCTTTGCGACAGCACGAGCGAGACGTGACTTCTTGCGATCAGCCTGCCCTTTCTTGATTGTTCCGCGCTTTGCAGCTTTATCAAGTGCTTTGAAAGCAAGAGAAAGGTCTTTCGCAACAGCCTTTGTGTCATTTGCAATAACGTCCTTACGAACAGTTTTTACTGCATCTTTCATACTACGACGAAGCTTGTCATTAACGACACGCTTAGCTGTACTTACACGAATTGCTCTTTTTGCGTTTTTTGTAATTGCCATAATCTTTAAATTTGTAGTGGAACTATACCACAAACTTTTAATTTTTTCAAGGCCTTTTTGCCTTATTTTTTACTAAGATGTTAGGATAATCCCCTTTTTATGCATGATATACTGGCCTTTATGATTGGATTTTTACGAGGAATAGTGAAAAGTACAAACCAAAACACTCTTCTTATTGATGTTTCTGGGGTAGGATATAGAGTACTTTCCCCTCTTTCTTTAGCAGTAACCCTTAGCAAAAATGATCCTTGTGAGCTTTATATTCACACTCATGTACGAGAAGACCAAATCACTCTTTATGGATTTAAAGAAGAAGCTGATCTCTTTGTTTTTGAAAAACTTATTTCTGTTTCAGGAATCGGACCAAAAAGCGCTCTTGCAATGCTTTCTGTTCACTCCCCTTCATCACTTGCTCAAGCAATAGAAGAAGGTAACACCGACCTTCTTTCGCATACTCCAGGGGTTGGAAAAAAGACTGCAGAAAAAATCATCTTAGAGCTTAAAGGAAAGCTCTCCATGTTTATCACTGAAGAAAAAGGAGATGAAACTCTTGAGGTACGACTTGCGCTTGAAGCACTTGGGTACTCTCCAAAAGAAATCATGCTTTCTCTTAAAGAGTTAACAGATAAAGAAGGAAAATCAACAAGCACTCTTATTAAAGAAGCTTTACAGCAATTACAATAATGTATGGAAAAACTACTTCGCACCATTGAGCATTACACCCCAAAAAAAGTCTATCGCTTCTTTCAGCCTCTTTATCATTATGCTCTTGCTACAATAGGAACGTTTATCTATCGTAACCCTTCAAAGTCTATTTACGTCATAGGGGTCACTGGAACAAAAGGTAAGTCTTCAACAACAGAATTTGTAAACGCGGCACTTGAAGCCTCCGGAAAAAAGACCGCCATTCTTTCAACAATTCGTTTTAAGGTTGGAGATACTGATCGTCCAAATAAATACAAAATGACTATGCCTGGAAGATTTTTTACACAAAAATTTCTTCGCGATGCAGTGGATGCCAAGTGTGACTATGCAATTATCGAAATGACTTCTGAAGGTGCGCGCTTTTATCGTCATGCCGGAATCCATATGGATGCACTTATCTTCACAGGACTCTCTCCTGAACATATTGAAAGTCATGGTTCATTTGATAATTATAAAAAAGCAAAGCTACGCCTCGTAAAACAACTAGCGAAAAGTAAAAAAGCAAAAACTCTCTCGATCGCATGTATCGACGAAAACAAACACGGCTTTTCATTCTTAGTACAACCTGTTACCACTAACCGTAGCTACTCATTAAAGGATGTCACCATTATCGAAGAAAATGAAGACAAAAGTATCGTCTCTTATAAAGGAGAAACAATTACCATCCCCCTTCCAGGTAAATTTAATACTAGAAATACGTTAGCTGCACTTATTCTAGGGGAAGAAAATAACATCCCTCTTCCTGTGCTTAAAGAAGGAATTGAGTCACTTACAAAAATCCGTGGTCGTGTAGAAAAAATAAATGAAGGACAAGACTTTACTGTAGTAGTAGATTACGCCCACACTGACGACTCACTACGAAAACTCTATCAAACATTTAAAGGGTTACGAAAGATTGCTGTACTTGGATCAACTGGTGGTGGACGCGATACATGGAAGCGACCTGTTCTTGGAGCAATTGCTGACGAATATTGTGACGAAATTATTATCACAAACGAAGATCCGTACGATGAAGATCCAATGAAGATTATTAATGAGGTCGCCTCTGGTGTTACTCACCACACCCCAACCCTTATTACAGACAGACGAGCTGCGATACGTGAAGCGTTCAAGAAAGCAACTACGGGTGATGTAGTACTTATCACAGGAAAAGGTACCGACCCTTACATTATGGGACCACGTGGATCAAAAGAAGTTTGGGATGACGCAACTGTTGCAAGAGAAGAATTACACGAACTACTCAAAAATAAATAAAAACAAAGCGGCACACCTGTGCCGCTTTTCACTTCTTGCCAAGATCTTGGCTAATGCCTCAATGTTACAACATTAAGTTATTTTCTAGATACTCCTACCCCCAAATCCTAGCCTTACCTGTGAAAAAGAGCTTTTCAAGATGTCGCTGAAATCTCCTTCTCAAACCCTCGGGGAGATCTGCAATAGCGTACCCTCCTTTAGGGTAAAGTCTTCTAATCGCATCCTTCATCTTTTTTTTCTTCTTACATCTTAGCCATTTCATGCGACGAAGATGTCTTTCGCGTTTCGGTTTTGCCACACGAGCCTCCTGTTAAGAAAATTGTGGTGAAGGGGTCCTCTTGCCAGTGAATATCAGAGAATAAAAGGACTACACATTTGCATCCTAACAAAATACCCGTAGTATGTACATATATGCCAGAGTTACCTGAAGTACACACTACTGTTACCGGACTACAAAAAATACTCCCAAACCTTTCGATGACGGAAGTTCACAACTACATGTGGAGTGAGTCTAAGCTCGCAAAAAACACTATTAAAGATAGAGGCTATTTTGAATACCTCAAAAAATATTCTTGTAATACAAAAGTCCTTCAAGTTCGCCGTCGCGCAAAACATATTCTCATTGATCTTGAAAATGGTTTCACCCTCCTTATTCATATGAAGATGACAGGACATCTTATGTATGGAAAATATGAAGAAAATAAAAATTCAAACGGTCGTGAATGGGTATGGAAACCTGTTGTAAAAAATTCCCCTCTTCTTGATCCTTACAACAGGCACATCCGTACCATGTTCTCACTTTCAAATGGTAATCACCTTGTCTTTTGTGATTCACGAAAGTTTGGCACTGTCGTTGTAGAAAAAACATCTTCGTTACATAGTAATCGTCTAGCTCACCTTGGGCCAGAACCACTCGAAACGTCATTTACGCTTACAGCGTTTAAAGAACGCTTAATGAAATCAGGGGGAAGAGCAATAAAAACAGTACTTATGGATCAGTCGATCATCTCAGGCATCGGAAATATCTATTCAGATGAAATGTTACACAGAGCTCACATTCTTCCTCTTCGCACACCTGCTTCACTTACAGAAAAAGAATATAGAGATTTATTTAAAGCAATGAAACACGTGCTCACTAAAGGAATAGACTTTGGCGGTGATAGCACTAGTGACTACAGAAACATCGACGGTGATCGTGGAGCATTTCATACACATCATCTTGTGTATCTTCGTACTAAAGAAAAATGTTTAAAGAGAGGGTGTCGTGGTGCTGTCGAAAAGAAAACTGTTGGGGGTCGTAGTGCACACTTCTGCACCTCCTGCCAATATTAAATACTATATACTAACTACATATGGGATTTTTCTTAAAAGCATTTGGAATATTCTGGGCGATCTGGATTCTCTGGTACGTAACAGGAGGCCCTCTTCGTGATGATAAATCAAACCCATACGTTGGCTTCACTGCCTCTGGTACTATTCAGTCTTTCAGTACAACAACTCTACAAAAGTAGATATTTAAATGCCTCAACTCAACTTGAAAATACTGTTATTATGTGGTAGTATATTTCCACGTTTCTTTAAATAAACGTCCTCAAGCTTCAGTAGGCAAAGTAAACTGGCAAGATGTCTAAAAAGACATCAACTACTTACTCAGCAAAAAACTTTAGTTGAAAAATAAAATAAACAATGTCCCTATAGCTCAGTCGGTAGAGCAGCTGCCTTTTAAGCAGACGGTCGAAGGTTCGATCCCTTCTGGGGGCACAAAAATACAAAAAGCAGAATCATAATGATTCTGCTTTTTGTATTTTTGTGCCCCCAGAGAAAGCCAACTGCTTGGCTTTCGTAAGGGATCGAATAGGGGTCGCGAAGTCTTATATTTGTAATCAAAATAGACTTTGTGACCGATCCCTCCTTTTAAAAAATTTTTACTATCACGTAATACATCATGTTATAATTCCCGACATGAAACCACAAATAGCTTTTATTTTAACTGGCGGCTCAATAGACAAGGAATACGGAGCACTTGATAGAGCTTTTACTATCGGTAATGGTGCCGTTGAAAGAGTTCTAAAATTTGTAAACCCAAATTTTAAGGCAGATATTATTTCTCTATTTCAAAAAGTAAGTGTAGATATTACAGAAAAAGATAAAAACAAAATTGCAAAAACGTGTTCAAAGGTGACTACTAATAAAATTATTCTTACATACGGAACAGATGCGATGACTGATATCGGCGAAACTCTTGCAACTATTAAAGATAAAACAATTGTTATAGTGGGCTCATTAAAGTCACAACTTATCAAAGATACCGATGCTGAATTTAATCTTGGATTTGCAGTAGCTGCAGTTCAGACCCTGCCTGCGGGAGTATATATTGCAATGAGTGGACGAATTTACCCGTGGAACAAATGTAAGAAAAATAAAACTTCTGGCCAATTTATAGAAAAATAATTACTGAGGAAGATCACCCTTCTGGGGTTGAACAGAGTTCACAAATCTGCTTCAAGCATAGCTAAAAACGTCACCACCATTCCTGATATACTCAAACAATGAAACATAAGAAAATAATTTTCTTAGATGGTGACGGAACCTTATGGTATCCAAAGAAAACTAAGCATACCGTAAAACCACACTGGGTTTACAAAGACCAAAATATTGAGGATTATCACCTTCACCTTATGATGATTCCTGATACTATAGATACACTAAAAAAATTAAAACGACTTGGGGTTATTACAGTGATTCTTTCAACTCACCCTCAATCAAAAAAGGCAGCTCAAGAAATTCTTACCAAGAAAGTAAACTACTTTAAAATTAATAGTTTGTTTGATGAGGTGCACGCAACGGAAGACCGTTATGAATCAAAAGGAGAATACATTGTTCAGATTTTAAAAAAATTAAAAATACCGAAATCAAAAGCGCTCATGGTGGGAGATAATTATTTCTGGGATTATAAACCTGCTCGAAACGTTGGCGTTGATGCGCTATTACTTACAAGTGACTACATGAAAAAGGATAAGCGAATAAAGATCGCCAAATCTATTAAAGATCTTCTCAGGTATGTATAAACTATTTTTGAGATCACCCCTTCTTTAACAATTTAAAAAATCCCTTTACTCAGATTCTCATTTTTCTTTGTACGGATTAATTAATTTCATATCATAAATATTTGGGGTACCAAATCTTTCATAGTTCCAATTATTTGGCGCGAAACGGTTATCCCACTTTAAAACTTTCACTGGTCCAAAACCAAACTCAGAATACATTTCAAGGAGATGGTCACCCATACAACTCAAGTACTTCGCCCCTTGTTGCATGGCTTCTGCTACAAGTATTCTCCCTCGAGATCTTTCTAGAGCAAAAACTGAAATCAGCTCACCGTCTGGATTAATGCCAAACCCTGACTGCATGTCTTCTGACAAAAAGAGCCTTGTTCCTTTTGCTGTGTAATCTGTTTCAGTGTGAGGAGTTAAAAAAGCAAACAGCTCCGGCTTTAACTTATCTCTTAACCGTATAAACTCTTCTGGATTAACTGGTTTAAAAGTTCTTTTTTCTGGATTTGAGAAATCTTCTTCTTGTGTCATATTATTTTACAAATTCATTAAGACTTTTAATAACACATCTAGAGATAGTTTTACTTATGTTGGTGAAATCTTTCTTTTTAAGAAACATTTTCTCATCCATGTACACTTTTCTGTTTACTTCTATCATCACAGACACAACCCTCTTATCTTTATTGTAATACTCTATAGGTACAATACTTCCAGAAAATGGAGAATTAATTTTTACACTATAACCAATACTTTCGAAATTATTTTTTAAAGTAGCAGCTAATTCTTTTGGTGTATGATAGTCGTCTACGCCAATACAAATATCTGGTCTATTACTACTACTATCTGGTTCATAGATTCTTGGTAGCGATGGAAATGAGTGACAGTCGACTATTACTGTAATATTATTATTTCTAAGAGATTCATCAACTAAGTCTTTAAAGGAGTCATGATACTCTTTATAGAGACTGATTAATTTATTCCTGTTTTCTTCGTTTATTTTTCTCAAAATTTTACCTTCGCTTGTTTTTGTATACAACGCCGACATGCCAACTTTAGACATGGGCTCATCTTCATCTTTCTCGAATCTTTCAATATCTACAACCACTCGACTTATAGTTGAAATAATGGAACTAGAGATATAAGTAAGCTCTCCATATAGTTCGTCAGTATAATTATCTGCCATGTATTTTACCTCATCACGTAACTCAAATTCATTTATAGCAAAATCACTCTTAAATTCTTCAGGGATTAGCAATCCCGAATGTGGGACATTACATACTGTTGGACTATTTTTATTTTTACTTACTTTAAAATACATGCTAATAAGTATATCTTTTTAAAAAGAAAACTAAACTCTTTTTTTGACTCATCTCGTTCTTGGTAGATCACCCGTGCACAACCCTCCCTCCTTCCCTCTCTTACCCTGCTATACTTTTAGTAATGAAAAAGTCTACTCTTATTCTCGCTCTTTTTGTGCTTATTCTTGGTGTTAGTTTTGCCGGTGTTCTTATATTTAAAAACAAAGAACCAAAAGCTCCGCTTCCAGAACCTTGTCCAGATGATGTGATGATGTGTCCTGACGGAAGCTCAGTTCCAAGGCTTCTACCAGACTGCGCATTTGGTATATGCAAACAAGAAGAATCTCCTTATAAAGAGCCTGTTACCGAACCTGCAACAAGCACTGAAAAAAAAGAGGTAGACACCACATCACAACCTTCACGCATTTCTTCTCTAAGAAAAGCAATTGTTGAAATCTTTACAAAAGAAGAGTCACAGAATAATGACGAAGTTGTACCCCCGACACCACAGACCCCTCCTTCACAAAATAAACCAGTGAATGAAATAACATACTCTGTACAAAATAATCAGATTGTTTCTCAAAACAATACAACTATCTATACCATCCCTCAAACACAAGGATCAGGATCTGTACCAGATACCTGGCAAACAAAACCAGTAAACGTTATTCCGATCGGAAATGTTCCTCCTGTTATTGGTGCAATTCCTATTCAAGGAACAGAGGGTAAGTTTTACTTAAGTGAAAATTCTTTTGGCAATATTGAGAACTGTGAGTTTTCAAATAGAATCTACATTCTCGACACTGTTGCAAAAACAAAAATACTTATGTACGAAGAGAATAGCGGAACACTTTCAAGCGATGATCCGCGCGCCTGCACAAGAGAAATCTTTCTCCTTGCAACCGAAGACGCAAAACTTATTATTAAGTACCACACCATCGGCACAAATATGATTTGTGAAAGTACCTGGAGTGAACCAGAAAAAACGTGGTACCTCAATGTAACAAAGTTAGAAGAAAAATCAAAACGTTACTACATCGCTCCAGAGCTCTACACTAAAGCAGAAGAAGAGGAAGAGAAGTGTCGAGAAAACCACCAAGATACAGCATCTTCAACAGAGACAGGTGTAAATGGGTAACTAAAAACCACGCAGCTATAGCTGCGTGGTTTTTAGTTATTACACTTATACAGTAAGAACTATTTTTTCAAGCTCCACCATAATATCCTTCTCTCCCCTGTGTGCTAACACCTGTGACTCTACAAGAAGTAGTCCGATACGCTCACACTCTTCTTTTGTAAAACCTGTTGCTTTACCTTCTAATGTTCTTTTCCAAACACCTTCAAACTTCCACCAAAGAGCTCCTGCTATCGCCTCCCCACTTTCTCTTTTTCTTACATCCATAAAACGAACCCATGCTTCTTTTTTGTTACGCAAAATAAAAGCATCACAAAGACCGAACACGGAAACATCTTTTATTTTTTCTTCTCGAGCATCAGCTATTGTTTCAGAAACCTTCTGTAGTCGCGCAAAGAAATAGCTATCACAAAAAGGCTCGTCGACAATAAAGACATTTGACGATTCTTTCATCTTAGGGAGAAGTTCCGTAATAACTTCTTTTGAGGAAGCAACTTCTGAGAGTCGTTCACACACAACGACTACTGGATCACCAAAAAGTGACACTGCATCAACAAGAGGCAAAAGGCTATCGATGCTTTCACTGTATACATACGAAGAAGGTGAACTAAGCGTATCAAAAAACACCTGTGCTTTTTTCCTCGTGTCTTTATGTGTTCCGACAAGGCTGTGTATCATACGTATATTATAGCGACCCCAAACTCTCTCCAAGCGACTTACTTACCACAAGAGGCAGTTCGCTGAAGTTTCTTTTCTTAAGAACATTTTCTAGAACCTTCACAAGATCATTCCCAACTTTTTCCGCAACACTACCTTCTATTTCAAAAACAAGTTCATCGTGAATTTGAAGCAAGAGAAATACTTTATCTTCTAATTTATTTTTTTGTATGTACTCATCTGCATCAAGCATTGAAAGCTTCAATATGTCCGCACTCGTTCCTTGAATAGGAGCATTAATAGCAATACGTTCCCCCTGTGCACGCAAAAACGGAAGAGGACTTTTAAGGAGAGGCACCTCGCGTTCTCGTCCAAGAAGTGTCACTGTGTGTCCGTGTTTCCAAGCATACGCTTTTACTTCTTCGAGATACTCCATAAGGCGCACAAATGTTGCTTTGTACTGATCATAAAATTCTTGTGCCTCTTTTCGTTCAACACCCATCCCCTCTTTAAGAGCGGTCACCCCCATGCCGTAGAGAATACCGAAGTTAATCGCCTTTGCTTTTCTTCGCATATCAGATGTCACTTCACTTTCTTCTACACCAAACACTCGTGCTGCGGTTCCGGTGTGTACATCAATTCCTTTCTCAAAAATTTCTACAAGATGCGGATCTTTAGAAAGAATCGCAGCTGCACGCAAATCAATCTGCGCATAGTCACATGAAAGAAGTGTGTGTGAAGGTGACGCAACAAAAGCATCTCGTATACGCTTCCCTAATTCACTTTTTACAGGGAGGTTTTGAAGATTTGGATCTTCACAACTAAATCTCCCCGTCCCTGCTCCGGTCTGCACAAAGTGTGCATGAATCTTGCCGTCTTCTTTTACAAAAGAAGGGAGAAGATCTACATAGGTAGAGAGGAGCTTGGTGAGTTCTCGGTATTCAATAATGAGCTCAACAATTGGATGTTCATCTTTTATTTTTTCAAGCTCTGAAACATTTGTACTCTTCTGTCCTGTTTTTGTTTTTTTGATTTTTGTACCAAGTCCTAGCGTCTCATACAAAACTTCACCAAGCTGTTTTGGGGAAGCGATATTAAATGAAACACCAGAGAGATCGTGTATCTTTTTTTCAAGCTCTTTCACTTCTGTATGAAGCTCTTTACTCATGGCACTTAAGTTTTCTGTATGAAGTACAATGCCTCTTTTTTCCATTTTCTTAAGAACCTCCATAAGAGGTTTTTCTACTTCTTCAAAAAGAGGGAGCAGGTTTTTCTCTGTTACCTTTTGTATCAAAAATGCCTTGCACGCTTCTATACTTTTTTCACCAGCAAGGTTTTGAATATCAACAAATGAAGCATTGGTCATTTCACTATGAAGCAAATGTGTGAGTACTCGCAACTCTTCAAGAACTTCAAGTGGAACATCTACCGCCACTTCATCTACTTTCTCCCCTTCACCTTTAATCTTGGTAAGCCTATTACGAAGTGAGCGGAACTCATACCTATCACACATTTCTTCGTACCTTTCTATACTAATCATTTCTTTCCAAGATGTCTCTGGTGTAACATACACACTCTTTGCGTCACGTCTAATTGTGGCAAGCGTCTTTGAAAAGAGAGCCTCTTCTTCACCTTCTTCAACAAGTTTTACTATTCTTTCCTTAAAACCATCACCAAGAAGAGTTTGTCTATCTTTCTTAAGCACCTCATACATGTGCTCGATAGTTCCATACTTCTTAATCATTTCGGTTGCCGTCTTTTCTCCGATACCTTTTATACCAATAATGTTGTCTGATGTATCGCCAGCAAGACCTTTGTAGTCAGGGATAGCCTCTGGAGCAAATGAAAACCGTGCAACTACCGCCGCTTCATCAAAAAGCACAGACTCATTTGCTTTCTTTAAGGTGTACACCTGCACACGCTTACCATCAATAAGCTGAAAGGTATCCATATCACCACTTGCAATCACCACATCAAATTCTCCTTTAAGTTGCTCCGAAAGTGTTCCTAAAAGATCGTCCGCTTCAAATCCTTCTTCTTTATATACAGGAATAGAGAGAGCTTCACATAGCGCATAAGCTTCTTTTATTTGAGAAACAAGAGAGTCGTCTGTTTTTTGGCGACCAGCTTTGTAGCCATCGTAACTTAAGTGACGAAATGTTGGTTTTGGAAGATCAAAACATGCTGCGATATAGTCCGGCTTAAGTTCTTCATAAATACGAAGCACCATTGTTACAAATCCATAGAGCGCCCCTGTAGGTACACCTGACCTTGTAGCAAACCCACCCATCGCATGGTATCCACGATGGAGTATGGCGTGAGCGTCGAGGAGAACAACTTTTTTACGCTTCATATATTATGGTCGAACGTAATTAACAGTAATACTTCGCATCTCGTCATCGAGAATAGAAAAAGAAAGCTCCATATCTTCCTTGAGATGTCCAAAAAGCTGTGTCGGCCATTCAGCAACAATAAGTGTCTCCTTGTCTTCGTAATCTTCTGAAAGTTTAAGCACTTCAACTTCTTCTGCGCCAGAGAAGCGATACGCGTCAACATGAATAAGCTTTTTAAATGAAGGGTGATTTCCTTTATATTCTTTTTTAAGAATAAAGGTAGGACTATGTACATCTTCTTTTTTAATGCCAAGCACATGTGCAAGCTCTTTTGTAAATGTCGTTTTACCTGCACCTAAGTCACCGTGCAAAAAGAGCACTTTCGCTTTTCCTGTATCTTCGCTTACAAGTGTTTTTATAACACCTTCTGCAAGCTCTCCTAAGTCAGACTCAGCTACGGTAAACGTTTCTTTCATGTAACAACTATACCATATTTGGACGTTAGATTTTAGACACAGAATGAAGGGTGGGGCGGCCTACGGCCGCCCCACCCTTACCAAAAGAAAAATCCCCTTTCGGGGATTTTTCTTAACCTTTCGGCTCACATAAGGCATTACGTTATGGATTAGTGGTGTGCACCACCCTCTTCTTTATATGACGCGTAGATACTACGACCAAGAATAAAGATGATGAAGAGAATTGCAAGGAGGGCAAGCCATTCAATAAGACTGTTTGGCATAAACCCTTTTCCTTCAGATGCTCCTACTACTTTCTTTGCTCCAGTTGCTGTATCAGATGTATCTGTTGCAGGAACAATTGATCCAATAATGTATGCTGTTGCTTCATCCTGAGTCTTTGTTCCAGGAACTGTGTAAAGTACATATACATTAGTTACTACAGTTTTACCGATCGCAGCATCCTTAAGTACTGTTCCTGTAACAGTGATTGTTCCTTCAGCGTGAGGATCAATACCGTCTTGGTTAAGAATAAGGGTACGAGTGATAGCATCATAGTTACCAGCTGTTGCACTTGTAAAGAATACTTCCTGTGGGAGCGTCACTTTGATAAGCGCTCCAGTAAGACGAGTATCGGTGAGGTTCTTGTACGTTACCTTGTAGGTAACAACTTCGTTTGGAGTAAGCTTACCACTTGCTTTTTCAATAGCAACTGAGATAAGTTTTTCTCCCTGTGAAATAAGAGACGCAGCAGATTCATTCTTTACGGTAACAGCAGATCCATCAGTACACACAATTTCATTCTTTTTTACTGGGGTTACTGTCTTCTTAGGTGTTGTTATTGGCTTTACATATGATGTAGCAGTCTTTGTTGTAACAAAACTTACAATTTCTCCCTTTACGATACCGTACTGATTTTGCATTACAGCACGACAGTAGTAACGAGTTTGTGACTTAAGACCTGTAAGGAGGTTAGAGAATGGTGCGGTAACTGAAGTTCCAATTGAAGCAGAAGCTGTAGTACGACCAAGAGATGGTGTCTCTCCGTATTCAAACCATGCAGTTGATGGAGCACCGTTTGCAATAAGTCCAATTCCATTACAACGTCCCTGTGTGTTAGTAATCTGTGTTGCAATACTTGTCACAACATTGTTGAACTTCACAACTTCACGTGGAATGTAAATCGGTGTTGAAGTAATTGGACACACTTGTGTTACAAGTACGTTTGTTCCGTTAGGACACACCTTGTACTGTGAAGGACACATAGATGTTGCAGGAATTACTGACCCATCCCAACATGTCTGATTAACAACTACAGGAGGGTTAATAATTTGCTGACATACACCGTTTATAAACTGAGTATTTGCTGGACACTGTGTAACAGTAGTAACTGGAGGAGTCACCGTAATCACACACTGACCATTTAAGAGCACCGCTCCATTTGTACAAGTAATCTGAGTTACTACAGTACCCGTCACAGTGTTGAGACACTGGCCATTTACAAGCGATGACCCTGCTGGACAAATGACGTTAGTAATAACTGTTCCTGTAACAGTGTTTGTACACTGACCGTTTACAAGAGATGATCCATTAGGACATACGATCTGAGTTACGACAGTACCATTAATGTTATTGATACAGTTGTTTCCGTTCTGCACAGTCCCTGCTGGACAAGTAACCACAGTAACAATGTTTCCAGTGATAGTGTTAATACACTGACCGTTTACAAGAGATGATCCTGTTGGACAATTAATCTGTGTAATTACTGGAGGAACAGGAGTGATTGGAGTGATTGGGTTCTGGTTAATCGGAGTTACTGTTGTGGTATTTGTTGTACCAGTATAGGTATATGAAGGAGTTGTGTAATTAGGCGTTGTATAGTTAGGTGTTGTGTAATTTGGAGTAGTAACTGGAGCAATAGAGTTATTCCCTGGTGTTGTTGTAATACTTGGAACACTGTATGAATATCCGTTTGAAGGACTACTTGTAATTGATGGAACACTGTAGTTATAGTTACTTACCACAGGAGCTGTGTAGTTGTAGTCAGATACAGTAGGTGCAACATAATTATAGTTAGATACGGTTGGAGCTACGTAGTTATATCCACCAGAAACACCTGTGTTAGTTACCGTTGGAGCTACATAATTGTAATTACTTACAACTGGTGCAGTGTAATTGTAGTCAGATACAGTAGGTGCAACATAATTATAGTTAGATACGGTTGGAGCTACGTAGTTATAGTCTGAAACGATTGGAGAGGTATAGTTATAGTCAGATACAGTTGGAGCTACATAATTGTAATTACTTACAACTGGTGCAGTGTAATTGTAGTCTGAAACTGTTGGAGCAAAGTAGTTATACCCTGACACCATAGGAGCTGTGTAGTCGTATGAAGATACAGCTGGTGCTGTGTAGTTATATCCACTCACGTATGGTGCAGTGTAATCGTATGATGATGTATAAGGCGCATAAAAATTATACGACGAAACAGGGACTGTGTAGTCATCAGCAAATACCGCAAGAGGACTTGCTGTAAGCACAGCCACAAGAAGTGCAATTGATGTAATTTTGTTTTTCATAAATAAATGCCTTATACCTCTCCTTAATAATGTAAAGTATAAAGTCTTTCTATTATACTACACAATATATACTTTTGTCAAGCCCTCCCCCTATTTTACCCTTACAGCATCAAAAGAAAAAGCCCTCGTCCTAAGACGAGAGCTTTGGGTGCCGGAAAAATTACTTCTTCTTTTCCGGCTTCGGGTAGGCGGTCATGCTCTGCTTGAAGAGCTCACCACGCGCATCACACATGCGCTTGGTGGTTTCCGGATCTTTGCCGGAAACGAACTCTTCCTTGCGGAGCTGACCATTGACATGGAACCGGCACAGACGGTCGCCGGCACGTTCCTGCTGGAACGTGTTGCCGTTGCCGTCGGCGTAGACCACACCTTCTTGAATGGCTTCAGCCTTGACGAGCTTGAAACCACCTTCGGGATTGCCGGCGCTTGCCACCACGACAGCGGAGGCGGCCGGTTCTGCCGAGAGTGCGATCGGAGCCGAGGCCGAGACATCGGAAGGCTTCTTCCATGCCAGACAGCCGAGAGTTACCAACACAGCAACGAAAGCCACGACCAGCAACATCTTCGAGTTACTATTACGCATGTCCATGATGGACTCCTTTCCAAAGTTAAAGAACATGAACTGCTTGTGCTTGCTATTTCTAGCATGCGGTGAAGCATGTATATAGTATACATGAAAATATACTTTTGTCAAGCTTTCTTTTTTTGAAAAATATTGTGCTATTGTTTCCCTTTTAAGTATAAGAAAACCCTCTTCCGTTTCAGTGGAAGAGGGTTTGCGAGAGTAGATCTTTCGACGTACTTATCGCGGAGCAGAGACCGAGGCGGTCGGCGGCTCGTCATCGAGCATGACCGCGTTTGCCGGGAGGCTACGCGGAGCGCTCGTCGGAGCCTTACCGGTGCATGCCTTCTCGTTCTCGAGGAGCGGGAGGTGTGCCGGACGGCACAGGAGCGCACGCTTGCCACCTTCTGCGGTGACGATCACTGCGGCGTTGCCCTTCGGGCAGTCGTACTTCTTGTCCTTGATCCAGCAGGACTGCTGGAGGCCGTTGGCCGAAGCGGTGCCGGTGATCAGGATCATGATGACGGCGACGAAGGAAACGATCAGCTTGTTCATGGAAAACTCCTTGAAATATGAGGCTTTTTTGGAATTTGCCTCGGGTTTGAAAACAACATTTTCTTCTTACACGAAACAATTCATGAGAAGTATGTTTATATTATACATTAAAATATACTTTTGTCAAGTTCTTCAATAAGAAAACCCCTCACCTATTGCTAGGGAGGGGTTTTTAGGGTGGGCTGGATTACTCCAGCCACTCGGAGATGTTCACATCTCCTGGTTTGGCACACACCGTGCGACCGTGAAGCTGGTGGCCAGGAAGATTGAGAATCCCTTGCTTGGTACCAGGGTCATGTGCACAGGAAGCTTGGACACGGGTTGTCGCCTGTTGTGGAGGAACTTGCGTCACATGGTGCTGAACATGCTGTTGAACGACCTGTTGGCCGACCATCTGCTGTGGAGCATTCATCACCATGACTTGCTGACCTTGGGTGTTGGAGCACACCATGTCAGCCGCGACACCGCCAGCAATGGCACCCAGAATCACCGCTTGAATGCGATGGTTCTTGGCGAGACTGCCGAGGGTGGCACCAGTGATGCCGCCGATCGTTTGGCAACGGGTAAACCCGTTACTGAACGCTTGAGCGGCTTGCAGCACTTGAACCTGCTGCATTTGCTGCTGCTGTTGCTGCTGCCATTGCTGTTGTTGCACTTGCTGCAGTTGACCCCACTGTTGCCACTGATTCGGACCAACATGACCCGAAAGAGGCTGTTGGCAGGAGCCGGGCACCCAGGCGCCATTGCAGTAGGCGTAGGTGAAGTGCTGAGCGTGTGCGGGTGCGGCATAAAGCGCACCAAACACGAGGATAACCAAGGAAATCAAGGCTTTGAACACGGGTCTGTCCTCTCAAAAAACTGTTGAATCTTGCAATCAAAGATGACGCAAGGCTGTATATAGTATACATAAAAATATGATTTTGTCAAGGTGTTCGTTATGGTTCACTACCTTGAGAACACCCTGCTTAAAAATAGGATATTCTCAACATATGTACTCAACTAACAAACATTTACCAAGAATTAGACGAGACGTGGCAATCTTCGCTAAGAAGTACGGAATACG
>JACCDG010959340.1_pt1 | contig 16255 bp, 14 predicted proteins | sample 7442471 | NCBI WGS metagenome assembly JACCDG01 (sample SAMN15323444, study PRJNA562643) | freshwater metagenome | isolation source: river surface water | place: USA:Blue River Watershed | collected 2017-08-17 | reverse complement strand
CGCCGCGATGTCATCGATCGCCAAGAAAATCTGAGGATTTTGTCTGGCGACAAGAACCAATGTTTCCAAATCCTTTGCGGTATTACCGGGTTCTGCATTGTTTTCAATTGTAGCAACTCGGAGATTGAAAGCAGCCCCCTTGATAAGCGCCATTTGCTGGGGCGTGATATCTGCTCCACCATTTCGGGCGGGCAGCAGGACATAGCGCAAAACGTGGATATCAAAGCCGATTCGATCGTTCACATTAGTAATGAGAGCGGTGTTTCGGGCCGTTCGGGCGGCTGCCGTTGCCGGCGCTTTAGGCGCAACTTTGTGTTGGTTGGTCTCTTCCCCAAACCCCCGCGTACTCACCAAGCCGGCGAGGACGATAACCAAACCCATAATGGAATGACTCTTTTTCACACGTATTGCCTTACTCCTGGTGAATGCACGCGCCTTGCCAGAGGCTCGCAAACCCGGGTCTTAAAAACTCCACCATTCCAAAGGCTTGCGCCGGGTCGAAAAAACCGGTTTCGGAGCTGACGGGTGTGTAGACGACGGCTGGGGGGCGATCTACCTGAACACAAGTGGTTTCAGGTACTTAGCCTGTATACCCCGTGGTCGGTGCCGGTTTTTGGGGGCGGGGCTCGCGAACCACTTGCCGGGGCAGGGGCTAACCCCGCATGCTCAGGCTCAGCTTTAAAGGGACTGGATGAAGCTTTCCTACATTTTAACCGGACTGGGACTCCTATTAGGTGCGTCTTTCTTTGACAGCATTCGAGGGCCATTGCTCCCTGTTCTGGGCCAGGAACTAGGCCTCACCTACGAGAAGGTCAGCCTGTTCTTAGTAGCGGGATACCTGTCCTCTATGTTGTTCGGAAGGGTGCTCATTCCCTTGGTGGAAAAACACCCATTTCGAACTGTGGCTTCCGCTCTCTGTGTGCTCGCTCCGGTGGCTGTGGCGTTTGCCTACCTGGTGTCCGGGCTGGCTTCGCTGCTCGTTTTCGGAGTGGCTTTAGCCGTTTGCTCCGCATCCATTGGCAGCATGGCAAACTTTTTTGTGCTCTACGGCACCCTCCCCGCCCAGCGCGCGCAGTTTTACGCGCTCCTGCACGCCATGTATGGCGTGGGCTCGCAAGCCGCGCCTCTTCTCGTTGCGCTGCTACTCGCACGCGGTTGGGACTGGCGGGGTTTGATCTTTTTGGGCGCAGTCCCCATCGCGGCACTGGGCTTGTGGACACACTTTGGATTGTCCGCCGGAGCCTTGGTCCCCCAAGAGCCAAATTCCAAACCCCGGCCTTTTGCGTGGTTTTCTCTGCAAGGACTATTGCTGCTTTCGTTTGGTTTGTACGTAGCAGCCGAAGTCCTGGGCTCCATGTGGATGGTGGCCTATTTGGTCGAAGTCCGAGGCTTCGCAGTCGAAGCAGCCGCGCCGTTCGCATCGGGCTTTTTCATTGTGCTCACACTCACTCGGTTTGCTTGTTTCGCTCTGAAGTCGGAAAGAATCGAGACTTATCTCATTCCCTCTAGTCTAGTCGTAGGACTGGTGTTTTTTATTCTAGGGCTGACCGGATGGAACTGGGGGTTTGCTTTGGTGGGATTGGTAGGGCCGTTTTTCCCGTTAGTACTCGCTCGAATTACCCGAACGATGCCGCGCGAGGCTCCCTCACTTACTCTGCGAGTGCTACTCACCGCCCAAGGCACCCTCGCCGTTTGCCATTTTGGAATGGGCTACCTCGCCACTACCGTTGGTATGGCGCGCGCCTACCAGGCCCCCGTCATCGCGTACCTGCTAGCCATCGTGACCATGATCGCGTACCTGGCGAACGAAAAAAAGATCCGAGTTTAAGAGTTTAAATCACGGGTTAGGCGGTGTATCACTCTCCCAGTGCTCGCGTGGCGGAATTGGTAGACGCAAGGGACTTAAAATCCCTCGGTCGTAAGGCCATGCCAGTTCGATTCTGGCCGCGAGCACTTTCACTTCAGCTAAGCGTCGGATTTCGTCGTCGTCCGTCACTCGGGCGTCGGTCATGTACCGTTTAGTACACTCCCTCGCCCTCGCTCCTGACTTCTGGTTCTCCTCTTTTCATGGTGGGCAATGCCCCGAAAGCCTTTAGGCGCAAGCGTTTAGTAATCGCAATCGGTAATTTTCAAACGACTTATATCCGTAAGCCCTCTTGATGACTAGCTTTGCTTTGTTGTTGAAGCCCTCTGTTCTGCCATTGGTTAGCCCGTACTTGAAGTAAGCGAGGATAGGGTAGGCCCACCGAAGGAGCGTTCTTCTCAGCGTTTTTATTTCTTTCACCGTGGAGCTAGCCATGGCGTCGGTCATGGCGATGAGAGCTTTTTTCGCTCGACGGTAGCCGCGGATTCGATAAAAGCCGTGGAGTCTTTCTTTCCATAGGTAGATCTCCTTCAGCTCTGGATGGCTCTCTAACCAGCGATGCAGAGCACTTCGCTGAAAGAAGCTAAGACGATGGCCGCTGCGGAGTAAGAGTTTGCGAATGGGCAACGTTCTTCGATCTCCGGTGATTTCTTTGCGGCGGCGGTTAATCGCCGGTGTTAAGAGTCTTAGCACGTGGAATTTATCGGCTATAAGTTCGGCGTTGGGAAAAAAGTCTTGAACGAAGGCTTTGTAGGGATCGGAGAGATCAACGATAGCTCTACGTACATTTTCTCGACCGGGGATCTGGGAAAGCGATGCGCGAAGCGCGTCGCCTGTCTTGCCGTTGACTACCTCGAAGAGTTTTCGGTTCTTATAGTCGACAAAAACCGAAACAAAATCCGTTCTTCCATAGAGTTTATTTCGTTTGAAAGAGTGTTCGTCGATACCGACGGTGCTGGGCCAAGGGTACTGCCGCATCCGGCGTTTTAGCTCCAACTGCTGGTAGAGTGCCTTGTACAAAAAGCTCGACGAACAGCGATAGGCCCTCTGGACCGCCGTTAAGTCCGAGAAGTTATCGCAGGCCCAAAGCACTCCGGACTTAAATCGCTCGGTGGTCCTGTGTCCTTTGCGAATCCCTGGCACTGGCTCCGTAAACGGCTTTTCGCAATGCTTGCACCAAAGCCGTCGCTTTCTAATCCGTAAGTGAACGAGCTTGCCGCGAACCGGCAGGTCCTTCACCCTTACGTAGCGATGGTCATACGTCACGTCAGACGGATGAGCGCACTTAGGGCAAACTTCTAGGAGGCGCCGCTTCTTAGCTTCAAAAAAGCAGTTTCCCTTCTTCCAAAATCCCTGAACAAAATCCGTTTCCGGTAGAAATAGAAATCGCGATAAGATGCTATTGGGCATGTTCTTCCCTTTCTCTAAGTGAAACCTTTTGCGACACAAAAAGTTTACCTAAAGAATCGGGAACATGCCCGTTTACCCACTACCCAGGGAGAAGAGCCGCATTTTGTATTCATAACGGACACTTCCGTCGGCGATTCGCGGGTTCGATAGTACCAGGGAGATCATTTCGCGTTTCTCTTGGCCGTTCATCGTTCTGAAAAGTTCGGCGGCGCGTTCGGCGAGCTCCATTAGCCTGACGCCTTCTTCGAGATAGCTGGTGTTCGCGGCTCTCAACGCTTTGAGCTGGTCTTCAATCAGTCGTTGCTCTGTCTTCCATTGCGCAGTCTTTGATTCCCACAGGGCGGGTTCGAGAGTGCCTTCGAGTTTGTCTTCGTAGGCCTGAGAGATGAACGAGTCGAGCTTCTTATAGCGAGTCGTCATTGCGGAAATCTGGCTATCGCGAAACTCGCGTTCGTCCTTGGAGCTTTCGAGCAAAGCCTCCCGCGTCCAATCGACAATCTCCCGCGATAATCGAATTCCCCGCAGTGCGCGGGCGACCCCCTCTTCAATGACTTCTTGCCTCAGGTAAGAAACTTTCGTGCAAGCCCCGCGTCCATTCGTACAGTGATAGTAGATGTAGGTCAGGCCGGATTTCTTGCGCTTCTGTTCCGCCGTTACTGCGCAGCCGCAATGCTCGCAGCTCAAAACCCCAGCGAAGTCGAAGTCGTGTTTCGTAAGCTTAGGTTTTTGCGTAAAACCCATACTCTCCTGAACGCGTTCGTAGAGCCCACGATCAATCAGGGGCGTGTGGATCCCCCGATATGTTTTTTCATTCCAAACGAAATCCCCAAAATAGATAGGGTTTCGAAGGACTCGCGCCATGGCTTCTTTTCCAAGTTCATTCCCGGCCCTGGCCGAGCGAAGACCTCGCAGGTAAAGATCCCGCTTCAGCTTCGAAAGACTGTACTGGCCTGTGGCAGCAAGTTCGAATGCCCGTCGAACGAGAGGCCCATTCTTCGGGTCGGGAACAATCGTGTGGTCCTCAAGGCGGTTCAAGTAACCTATCGGAGCGACACTTGGCCAAACGCCCTGCGAAGCTTTCTCAGTCATCCCCTTCCGCACTTCCTCCGAGAGGTTGTTGATGTAGTTGTTCGCAAGAACCACCTTAATATTGTGAGTTAGCTTCTGGTGCGATGGAGAATTAGAAGAAAAAACCTCTCCCTCTTTAACGAGGTGAATCCTAAGACCACGTTCCTCTACATCCAGCAGCGTATAATCCTTGAAATTGCGATAAAGGCGGTCCGTTTTCTCAACGAGAACGCCCCTCACATCGGAGCTCTCCTCGAGAAATTGGAGCATCTTTTTAAACTGACGACGACCTGCTTTTTTCGCTGTTTCAGCTTCTTCGAACGTCTCGACTATTTCTAGACCCTGCTTCCGTGCGTACTCCATGAGGAGCTTTTTTTGAGCGGGTATCGAATACCCTTCCTGCTCCTGTTCTTTAGAGGACACTCTGACGTAGAGGACCGCCTTCATTCGGGAGCTACTTTCAGGAGTTTCTTGAGTTCAGCCTTTAGATAGAGGCGGTAGCCATTCATTGGATGGCGGAGAGAGGTCACCTTTCTGGTTTTTTCCCATCGTCGAAGGGTGTCGGGATGGACACCGAGAAACTCGGCGGCTTCCGTGACCTGAATGTAGGCTGAGAAGGGCACTTCTTGGCTATCCTTTACCTGGGGCAACATACTGTATTTCCTCCTTTGCGGGTACATTTTGACCAAACGAACCTGAGTTCCTAGCCTGCCTTCAACGCATCCAGCAGACGGAGCATTCGGCTCACCAATCGCGGTTCATAACGCTCGTAGAGAAGTGCTAAGCGCTCAAGAAACTCTGTAGACAGCGTCGCCAGCTCTCCTTCGGAGTGCACGATTTCTTCGGACATTGGCCAATCAAATGACTTGGTTTCAACTATTCTTGGATTTAGGCCTTCCCGAAGAATCTCAGTTTCGGCGCGTACGCATCTCGCAAGCCTCAGTACCGTTAGGGCCAGCTGTTCGACTAGCAAATGACGAGAGGGAGTTCCAGTTCCGAACTCCTCTGAAAGCTGCTCAAAGATTTCCACCCCGCTAACTGGATCGTAGTCCGTTGCGGTATATGCGAGAATCCCATGCTTTAGCGCATTCATTTTCGATATAGCTTTTCCATCTGTTGTCTTGACGCCACCAGCCTTTCCATTTTCACGGCTGGCCTGCTTCTGTTTCTCTGTTTTTTCCATTGTCCCCTCCATGTTTTAGAAAAAGTGCGATTCTTTCTGAAAAATGATCCATCGGCTGGCGACGGCGGGGTGTTATCTGAAATAGATGCCCGTAGTCCCTCCAAAAGTTGCCATGGCAATTCAGCGTACGCCTGGCCGAGAACAGGCCTTCGCGATCTAGGACCGCGCGTAGTTGCGAAAGCCGCTCTTGTTCATGCGGCTCCCGGTGAATGGCGTCTAAGTAGGCAACTGTGTTGAGCGTTATTTTTGAAAAGGGATTCCAAGTGGGTGTTTGGAGGGCGGCGGGAAGGTCCGAGAAAGTGCGGACAGGAAGCTTCGCCCCTGATAGTTGGATCTCTATCCTCGTAAGCGGAGCCTGGACTCCAGATTCAAGAGCTTTGTCGTAGATAACAATTTTCTCGTTTCCGATTCCGACCAGGACTCCCGTCCGGACCGCGCCCTTGTCCGTGAAAGATGTTCGGCATTGCTTCTGACCAATGTCCAGTCCTCGTAAAATATCCTGGAGCGGTTCACGGTAATCTATACATAGGTCAAGTCTAGTAAGGGATGCGGCGTTCAACTCCCCATCGGTAAGAAACGTACGCAGCCACCCGCTGCAGTCTTCGAAAGAGTGGAATGCCGCAGGACGGGTGAAGAGACGTGACACTGCCACGCTGTCTCTCCCCCTGAGAGCCAAATATGTCCCTTTGGTAGTTTGACCCACTGGAACATGCCATCCTTTGTTGCGAAGCCTAGTGAGTTTGAACGTATGACGGCTACCCTCGAGCCGGCGAATAACCTCATCTCGAGAGAGAGGGTGCTTGAGTTCCAATCCAAGTTTGTCGATGCCGACCGCTATAATCTCGGGGCGTGACGACGTGTCTTTATGGCTTGATACACGTTGGTCAGCTTTGTAAATCAAACTTAGGAATCGCGTGAAGGCCGCTCTGCAGCCGCACCCCCCGACACCACAAACCAAGCATTCGCCCTGCAACCCCATGAATCATACTGAAACATGGGGCCTCCCAGAGTTCGTCCGACCCATCTTAATAACTTGGGTCGAACTTTTCTAATCGATGTGCGCTCGGTTCAGCACCCAGGCGGGATCGTATCCGGCTGCTAAGTAGGGGTTCGTACGCGGAAGGTCAATCACCTCAAATACCAGCGGAGAAAGTTCCAATGCTATTCCCAAAACATTGCGAGATTGGAAGTGCTTCTTCTGAATTTTTCCTATCGTGGGCTGAAAATCCCGAAATGCTTTCGTATCGGAGATCAACCCCTGTTCTACGAATATATCGAGAACAAGCTGGCCAGCGGGCCGATTTGGATTTGTGATTGCGGAGATGTAAATTGATGGGATCTGGTGCATTTCGCAATAGAGCTCGAAAAACTCTTTATTAAAGGTTCCCTTTTTCGTGTGAGTTCGGAACCCTTGGATACTTTGCTTCATTTCCGCATACATCATTCCAAGTCGCCAATAAGCATATTTTCTTTTCTTGATACGTCTGCGGTCTCCTACGAGAGAAGCTCCGACATTCCTAATATTGCGCAATGCCTCCGTTCGGGACTTAGCGTTGTCACTATGAACTTCCCGTTTTTGAGCCAGTAACCACTTCTGCACGAAATCACATCCGAGGTATTCTAAGGAAAACGAAACGAGCGAGGGCACCATTGCCTCAGGATCAAGCATTGCTGCTATTTCTTGAAGTGCCACCCGAGCACGAATTTTCCGGACTTCGTGTCGCAACATTTCGTTTCCATAGTTCTTAAGGGCGAGTCTTGCTCCTCTGAGAAATTCTTCCTTATTATCGATAAGGGCATACTGAAGAAGGTTTCTTGTTCTCCGGTCGATAAAAAGAAGAAGGTCATCGGTAATTTCGTCAGCTCGCAGTGCCCATTGGGCTACCAGCAGCGTTGCCTGATCCAATTCGTCTATTGCAACCACCTCCGAACACGCATAGTCCACGACTTCCCGATAAAGTTTGCGAGTTTTCATTTCAGGCGCTTTTAGAGCGGTAAGAAGTCGGTCTTTAGGAAATATTCCCTCCTTGTCAACAAGCAGGACTCTCCACTTCAAAGAGTCTATGCCCTTTGAGCGGCATGGAATCGAAAGCTGGGCCGAGATAGACATAGCAGGGAAATACGTGAATTAGATGAGAATGGCGAATCGTATCCCCTGGCCTGTTTTCAGCGGAAGACCCGCCAATGGCTGTAGACGCGCCATATCATGTGAACTTGTTGTCTGAACACCTAACCTCCGTATCAGTTGCTTTTCGGTTTGTGTCTTAAGCCATTGGAATTTAAAAGATTCCAACCACATCAAGTCTGCGAGAATTTGTCGCGTTCTAAACAGGCGTGATTTCGAATATAATTAAGTTTCTTAGTTCTAGCCTTCTAACTAATCCCCAAAAAAATGCCGCACAACGCCAACTTGCAGAAAAGCTCTGTCCACTCGTTTGCACCGCCACACGTGGTCGACAAAGCAGTCTCCGACTTCCTTTCAAATGCGCAACAGCATCATAATGAGACTCAGCGGAAAGAACTTTTCATAGTCCTTTTGACTCAACTATTTCCAAATCACAGCTCTCAGATTCAGCGTTTTGCATCAGGGGCCGAACGATACGTTAAGGTTGAGCGACCCGCTGCTGGAATCACTGGTCGAGGATTCATTGATACTTTTTTTGGAAATTTGGTTATCGAGTTCGAGCACGATCTAGAAAAAATGCTCGAGACTGCCAAATCGCAGTTACAGGGGTATATCTCAACGCTCTGGAGCGATCCAAATAACTACCGAGCATATCTCGCCGTTGCTACGGACGGAATTACGTGGCGAGTATACAGCCCTCGACTCCTAGAGCCCGACCAATTACCGCTGAAGCCTTCAAACATCGAACTTCGGTTCATAGAGGGGTTCGATGCACGAAAAGTATCAGCATCTGATCTCTATCTTTGGCTCGATAGGATTCTCTTCCGAGATAATTCACTTGTACCAACGAGCTCCGAAGTATGCAGGGATTTTGGCACGAAGAGCCATTCATTCTCTTTCGGCGCAAAACTGATTGCTGACAAATTGAACTTGGGATTGGAGAACAGCGAAATTCGAGCATCGTTTGATTCTTGGGAGCACTACCTAAAATACACCTACGGTGAAGTTAGTGGTGGTCGAGAACTATTTATTAAACATACTTATCTCAGTTCTTTTACAAAGCTGCTTATGGGTAACGTTCTCGCCGCTAAAAGGGGACAAGAGCTCGGTATTGATGATATTGGCGCAATCCTTGAAGGGTCATTTTTTCAGCGACTCAATATTAAGAACTATGTGGAACGCGATTTCTTCCACTGGGTGGGGTTTCGTGATCTGGGACTTGAGTCGCTTTGGGTAAGCATCTTTCATTCGCTCCGAACTTATGATTTTACCCAGATAAACAGCGATTTCTTGAAAGGCATATATCAGGATTTGGTTGATCCAGTCGACCGCCATGATTTGGGAGAGTATTACACTCCTGACTGGCTTTGCGAAAAAATCGTCGATGAGTATCTGGTCCTCAGTAAAACTGGTACTTTGCCTAGAGTGGCCGACATAACGTGTGGCTCAGGCAGCTTTCTAAGGGCCGCCATCAATCGCTCAAAGAGTCTGTTGAAGAAAAGCTCCCCTGCGGCATGTCTTGAGGCGATTCTAGCAACTGTATCGGGGTTTGAAATCCACCCCCTCGCCGTATTCACGGCAAAAACGAATTACATTCTTTCATTAGGAGACCTTGTAAACGGTTCTCAGAACCCAGTAACAATTCCCATTTATCTCTGTGACTCCCTCTTATCTCCTGAACTATCGAAGCCAAAGTCCCCCGGAGCAAAAGAGCTCGAACTCAGGTTAGGTGACGACCGAGTGTCAATTCCCTGGGAGATGGCAGTAAGTTCCGAAATATTTGACGCACTCATCGACTACGCGGATCGTCTCGCGCATAGTTCCGCGACCGGGGATATTTCACCGCAAGAGATTGCGACTGGTATCAGGAGTTTCATCAAGAAAACATACTCCGGTAGGCTTACAAACGAGGAGGCGGCAGCGGCGGCGCTAGTCGATATTGTTGATCATCTAACGGAAAAGATTCGTTCGAGAAAAAACTCAATCTGGAGTTATGTACTAAAGAACAACTACCGGCCAGTTTTTATGGCAAATCAGTTTGATCTAATTGTAGGCAATCCACCTTGGCTTTCTTATCGATATATTTCCGACCCTGCCTACAAATCTGAAATTGAGTACCTTGCAGTTGAAAAGTATGGAATTGCTCCCCAGAGCAGTGAGCTGCGAACCCAGATGGAGCTCGCAACCGTATTCCTGGCACACGCCGTGTCCAAGTATTTAACGAGCGACGGTTCCTTAGCGTTTGTAATGCCGCGCTCTCTATTTAGTGCAGATCACCATGCACGTCTTAGGGACAAGACACATTTAGTTGAGATGAGAATTGAAGAGTTCTGGGATCTTGAGGGCACCGGCCCTCTCTTTAATGTTCCGACCTGCGTTGTTGTTGCCAAGAGAGGGACTCCCACACCTGAGAAAAGCTTCAAAGGTCGAGTGATTGAGGCGAGCCTTCCACGGCAAGATTTGCATCTCGTTGAGGCCTCCGGATACTTAGTCGAGACTAACGGGGTGACCTTGCATGTCGCAACAATGGGCGGTCGTTCTGCCCTTTCTCGTGATGTAGTACAACTCGCTGCGGGCGATCACTACTATCAGGATCTGTTTCGCCAGGGAGCAGATCTGATGCCGAGAAGCTTTTACTTTGTGGAAGTCACCGGAAATCCCATAGGGAGCGGAACTGTCCCCGCAAAGAGCCATCCGGTGGTCAGAGCCACTGCGAAGGATCCATGGCGAGAAATCAATCTGCAAGGTTTGATCGACCGCAAACAACTATTTCGCACGTGTATTGCCGACAATGTCTTGCCATTCGCAGTGCAGGCTCCTTACTGGGTTCATTTGCCAATAGAGAATGATTCGAACTCAGGATGGCAAACAGCAAAGCCAAAAGAACTAGAACTCCGAGGGTACATTGAATCGGCAAGATGGTTTCGCGAGGCATCAAGTCAATACGAAGATCACAAAACAGAGAAAGCCAAAAGCCTGGTTGAGATGCTCAACTACAACAACAAACTTTTGTGTCAGAATCCAGAGTCCAAGTACTGGGTCCTATTTTGTTCCAGTGGGAAGAATGTTTGCGCCGCAGCCTACGAAAACAATCACCTCTTTTGGGCTGACCAGAAGACGTACTGGTATTGTCCGGATACCGAGGGGGAAGCCCACTATCTTGCCGGGATACTTAATGCGCCTTCCCTAAATGAAATCATAAAGCCTTTTCAGAGTAAGGGGCTTTTGGGCGAGCGGGATATACATAAGAAGATTTTGGACGTGGGGATTCCCCGCTTCTCACCGGATTGCGACGAGATCAGCGAGCTTGCAAACCACTCGAAGGCAATAGCGCTCGCCGCTAAATCGCTTGTCGATGGCGGGATAACAGGGAGTCTGGCCAAGCGACGTGCGGTAATCCGGCAGGAATTGGCCGACCAGTTTCTTGAGTTGGATGAACTGGTAAAGGCCGTTTTCGATGCGCAAGATGCTTGATTTAACGGGGAATTCCTCATCCATTGATTTTGCAGCTGAAATGGTTAACAAGTCCCATTCACCGAAGGCGAACATGAAGAGAGTAACCGTAAAATGGTTTCACATCCTGAAAGGTTTTGGGGAAGGCGTCACAGATGCCGGAGATTTAGTCCTGCTCAAGTTGACCGCTGTAAAACCTACCGGTGGCATACCCACGTTACAGGTCGGGCAGGTTATTGGGTGTGAGATTGTGGGGAAAAAAGGCGCATACTCAGCCAAAACTATCGATCTTCAGGCCTTTCCTGAGAAAAAACGCACCAGCAAAAAATCACGTCCACAGCTTCGCGTTGTAGATGCTTCCCGATAGCATTGGCCTTCCATCACTTATTGAATCTCTTCTTCTTCAAGCAGCATCGGATTCTTTGTAGCCGTCCGAAGAAAGTGCTTCCGCGAGGTCTTTCGCTTCAACCAACCTTTTGTATTCGCAATAAACCGGACATTGTATCTGCGCGTCACCAAGTGGGATAGGTGAAATTGGTTTCGCGGGTCCTTTGAAAATAACTTTAAACTTGTTCTCATCTTCGTGAGAGCGGATGATTTGATCAACTTCCGCGATATGCGTCACTGCGCTGATTGGCGAAACTTGATAGCTGGCGATAAACTTGATCTGCGGAATTCTCGTTTCTCTTAGTCGAATCGAGTACCAAGCATTTTCACCAAGAAACACTCGCTCAAATCCTTCTTTTCTAGCGGGAACTATCAATGTGTCAGAAACAGCTCGACGCCGTCTCCTGGCTTCAATAACCCCATCCATCTCAATTTTGTCTCGCCCAATTACTTTCATTTGAGTGCTTGGTCGGCAAATCACGTGGAACTGCGGAGCCGGATCTGAATCACCAATTTTAATTGCCGATAGTTGAATTAAGAAAAACTGCTTCTCCGAAAACTTGTTTAACCAGTCGATAGCCGCGACATGCTCCTGACGCGGTTCTTTCGTCACCCATATGACCGTTTTTGCCTCCACGTTTACCGCATAGGTAATAATCTGTCCCAGGTGTGAATGATCGGTGCGTTCGAGCTGATTCTCGATAATTATCGAGTTTCCTTCATCATCTTCAGCCCATATATCAATGCAGAATCGACTTTCGTCGACCTGGTGTTCCTGTTCGATAAACTCAATGGAGATATCGAGCGTCTCGGAAAGCGCATCAAGGTTCTGCGCTAGCCAAGTAGTGAAGTCCTTAGCCTCATTTTTCCAAATATCGCGAAGTGCCACAGGAATTATCTTTCCAATTCGCATCACGGTCCTCTTTCTTTAACGCTCTTCCGTGGGCCTGCACCAAACGTCCCACAACATCACCATAGCTAGAGTGTCGAGTTCGCAGTAACGCAGAAGGGCGTTCTCGATATGGCCTCGCTGCTCAGCTGAGAGATCAGTAAACTGAAGCCGGCAATAGGCGATCATGGCCGCTCCACCATCTTTAAGTTCGGCATCGTCGCCTTCGCCAAACGAGTCATCGAGTGTGGCCCGAGAAATGTCTGTATCAGCAAAGATGGGTCCTAGGTTTGCATATGGATCTTCAGGTAGTCCGTCTTTGCCCGTCGTTATCCAAACTCGTTGTTTGAAGTTCAAGCTCTGTACAGCCATTGCGAATTTTCTCTGCAAGTATTTCGAGGACTTTAGTACCGACGGAAGAACAACCTTGATTGAGTTGGAGCCACCCATATCTGGATGCCAGAAAAACCATCTGACATATTCGAGCATGTCGATGAACTCGCGAGTCGGTCTCCATTCTGGAAATCGCTCTCTATTCTTCGAGCTTGGCGTAGCAAGGCTTCGAATCCACTGAATCAATTCATCTCTATCTGATTCATTGGAGGCTAGGAGTTGGTCGTGAATGTCATTCAATACGTCGTTTTCGTGCTTTGCGTATCGGAATACTGGGCCACTATCCGTGCTCAATGCCTTCTTGAGTGCCCGAATGAAATCGAAGTTTGGAAACTTCCCAGGTGTGGCATCAAGCCACTGTGCGGCGTGCTCTACTCTCCCATCTCGATGAAGAATGTGATGCGAAAACTGAAAGGCAATATGTTCGTACGGGCGCCGCCCTTTGGTGAATGGAATAGCTGTACGCGCTGTCTCGAAGTCTATGAAATGGAGAGGTCCCTCAATGTCGACAGCGGTTTTCAAATCTGGATGGTACTGAGGACCGACATAAGGTTTCTTTTCATGGTCAACCTGGAGCATTCGTCGCTCATGTTTTGCCCATCCGCCAACCGGGTTCGTTTCCTCGTAGGGCGCGGGTTTACCTTTCGGTTTTATATCGTCTTCATTGAGTTCGCTTAGGAAGTATAAATTCTTCTTGGAAATGACCCCGGTGACGCCATACCACACATCAAATGCTCTTTTTCTCGCTGAAGGAGCTGGTTTTCCGGCTTCGGCCCAACATTCATCGAATCCAATTTTTTGACCGGGATATTCGTGGGGCAATGCGCGAAACTCACAGCTCTTGCAGTTTTCACTGAGAGTGGGTGATATCTTTTTGTCTTCACGATGGCGCTCCGCAAGAAACTCCACCCATTGCTCAAAGCTCTTTCCTTGTCGCTCAGTTTTTGGCTCTTTTGAGTCAGTATCGGAGAGAATCAAATCGACGTACTCCTTCACGTCGACCTTTATGAGAATCTCACTCCCGATGTCTTTAATTGAGAGTCCATCTTTGGTCTGTGTCTTGAACGAGTTCCCGTCCTTGACCAGTTTGAACATCTGATTGAGTCCATCAATCGATGCAACGGTTCCCTTATTCGGCAGCACTAGATAGGGATTAATGATGAAATCGGGAAAACGCTTCCTCAGTACCCAAGTCTGGTACGCGATGTCGTAGAGCTTAGGTAGCCAATTGGTCTTGCCCAAATGGCCACTCTTCAGAACTATGTTCGTGCTCGGAGGCCATCCTTTGGCTTTGACCTCCATCAAGTCGATGGATTTGCCGGTGACTTTGAGAATGTCTGCTCGAACGGAGTGATATTTGTAGCAAACGGTCGCCTCGAAAAGTGTAATGGGCGATTTCGACAATAGCGCTTCTGTTTCCTTTTCGGCCTTTGGAATGTCTCTTTGTTCTTTAACTTCGATACCGGGGCCGAATTGAATTTTTGCGAGCGCGCCAACCTGAAAGCCGCCCTTTGCCAATGCTTTTAGGAAGGGGTCATCAGCCCTAGTATTCGCATAGTCCTTCTTACCTTCATAAAACAGCTTAGTCGGACAATCGTTTGCGATTACGAAGCGCGATTTGGATAGGAATTTTTGAGGCGGCATAGGTATTCGGGTTAACTACTTATCGGAATCTTTTGATAAAATACCTGCTGCTATGCGTAAGCCGGTCAACTTAGGAAGCCACGAAAACGATCCCGATGCGGCCCGGATTCGGAAGTTTGTCGAAGAGGGCAAATGGAGGATTATGCGACGAGTCTATCCGGATGGAAGAACGGAAGATGTCGTCAACATGGGGCGACTAGATGGCAATGCCGAGATGCCAGCGATTCCAAAAGGCGCGAAGGTAGAAGTTAAGATTACCCATCGGGATGATCCAAAGAACTACATCGAGTTCGATTTAAACTCGGACAGAGATGGTGACAACTAGGATGAAGAGCGAGGCAGTATTAAAATCGGACTCCAAGCTTTCCTCGGTGCTGTGCGGTATCTCGGGAGAGTATTTCGTTGCCGCTGAACTCTCAAAGCGCGGGTATATAGCCTCAATAACGCTGCGCAATACACGGGGTGTAGATATTCTGGCTTCCAACGTGGAGACTTCAAGGACCGCCGCCATCCAGGTCAAAACGAATCAGGGGTCCAAAAAAGCCTGGATTCTAAATGAGAAAGCGGAGAAGTTTTCTTCACCGAATCACTACTACGTGTTTGTCAGTCTGAGGACGACTACTGGGTACCCTGAATTCCACATTGTCCCCAGTTCCGAAGTTGCTCGTTATGTGAAGGAAGGCCATTCTAGTTGGCTGAGAACTCCAGGTAAAAAGGGTCAAATCCACAAAGACACGCCGATGAGGCAGTTCTTGGATACGGAAAACAGGTATCTCGGGCGTTGGGAGCTTTTGGCTCTCGATTAATTGGCCGCCACCGCAGACGCAAGCAGTTCCGCCTTCATCCTCATCCAAACCTTCTATCGCAAACGGGGTTTCCGATTTTTCGTTGCGTGTGGAGAACGGTTTGCTATCTTCCCCTTAAGGCAAGGAAATGCCGGTTCCGTTCGCGGCCATGTGGCTAAGGCGAAATTTCCGCTGATAGTTTTCGTGAATGTCCCATTTTGCTGAGACGTTCTTCAATGCGAACAAAAGAATTAATAAGGTCTCAGAACAAAATGGAGGACATATGTCCACACCCCTAAAAGTTGAATTCAAACAATGCGCGAAGCGTCTCGCGAAGGTCTTGAGCGAGGAGTTTAAGAGCGAAATCAGCCACAGTCGCGCGCTTCAGATTATGGCCAAGGTCTATGGTTACAATAATTGGAACACTGTGAGCGCTGTCCTTGGCGATGAAAAAGCCAGACCCGGATCGGTTGGCGAAGTTGCCGCCTACCTTTTCAACTATGATCGCAATGAGCCAGTAGTATTCGCGGAATACTATGACGACATAGGCACTGGCTTTCATCTGTGGGCAGATATTGAATGTGGAACCATTCCTTTTCACGAAGATCGGCCAATACTGGCACTCGCAGAGGACAACGAGCTGATAGATGATGTCATGCTAACAGGTGGCTCCTTCTGCGAACGCAATCCCTCCGTATCCACTCCGAAGGAGAAATATCTTAGTTCTCGATCCATGGAACGGTTTGCCGCCAGGCAAAACCAGTTCGCTAAGGATATGGAAGAGCTTGAGATGGAACTGGTGGAGATGGGAAATAAGCCAAAATAGGGCGGGTTGATGGGGCAAGAGAGGCGGGTTTCGATTTACCCGGCAGTCCGTAAAAAAGTTCGATAATCGTCCACTCTGCCCCGCCATTCTTCTTTTAGGGTTCTCCGGTTCTCCGGTTCTCCGGTTCTCCGGTTCTCCGGTTCTCCTCTTTTCATGGTGGGCAATGCCCCGAAAGCCTTTAGGCGCAAGCGTTTAGTAATCGCAATCGGTAATTTTCAAACGACTTAT
>JACCDG010778128.1_pt1 | contig 16255 bp, 15 predicted proteins | sample 7442471 | NCBI WGS metagenome assembly JACCDG01 (sample SAMN15323444, study PRJNA562643) | freshwater metagenome | isolation source: river surface water | place: USA:Blue River Watershed | collected 2017-08-17 | reverse complement strand
GACCTTGCGCGAAGGCGCCATCGTTACCGGCGTGGTCAAGAACATTACCGAATACGGTGCTTTCGTGGACCTGGGTGGCATCGACGGCCTGCTGCACATCACCGACATGGCATGGCGCCGCGTGCGTCACCCCTCCGAGGTGGTCACCGCCGGTCAGGAAATCACCGCCAAGATCCTCAAGTTCGACACCGAGAAGAACCGCGTGTCCCTGGGCCTCAAGCAGATGGGCGACGACCCCTGGATGGGCGTGGGCCGCCGCTACCCCACCGGCACCCGCATGTTCGGCAAGGTCACCAACATCGCCGACTACGGCGCGTTTGTGGAACTCGAGCCCGGCATCGAAGGTCTGGTGCACGTCTCCGAAATTGACTGGACCAACAAGAACGTGGCCCCGTCCAAGATCGTGTCGCTGGGTGACGAGGACGAAGTCATGGTCCTCGAGATCGACGAAGACAAGCGCCGCATCTCCCTGGGCATGAAGCAGTGCCGTGCCAACCCCTGGCAAGAGTTTGCCCAGAACACCAAGCGCGGCGACCGCGTCAAGGGCCCGATCAAGTCGATCACCGACTTCGGCGTGTTCGTGGGTCTGGCTGCCGGCATCGACGGTCTGGTGCACCTGTCCGACCTGTCCTGGAACGAAGCCGGCGAACAAGCCGTGCGCGAGTACAAGAAGGGCCAGGAAGTCGAAGCCATCGTTCTGGCCATCGACGTGGAGCGCGAGCGCATCTCCCTGGGCATCAAGCAGCTCGACGGTGACCCGTTCAGCACCTTCACCTCGGTGAACGACAAGGGCTCCATCGTGACCGGCAAGGTCAAGACCGTGGATGCCAAGGGCGCCGAGATCGACCTGGGCGACGACATCACCGGCTACCTGCGTGCCTCCGAAATCTCGGTGGACCGCGTGGAAGACGCCCGCAGCGTGCTCAAGGAAGGTGACGAAGTGTCTGCCGTGGTGGTCAACATCGACCGCAAGACGCGCAACATCCAGCTGTCCATCCGTGCCAAGGACCAGGCAGACCAGCAGGAAGCCATGGCTTCGCTGAGCCAGAACACCGGCAACGCCGGCACCACCAGCCTGGGCGCCCTGCTGCGTGCCAAGCTGGACAACAACTGATCGTCACACCGATGCTCAGCCAAAAGCCTGCCCTTCGGGGCAGGCTTTTTTGAGTCCGGACAACGCAGCGATCCCTTTTGCCGCTTCCCGAGGAACACGCCATGACCCGCTCAGACCTGGTTGAAGAACTGGCTGCCCGCTTCACGCAGCTGACCCACCGCGACGCCGAACTGGCCGTCAAGACGGTGCTCGACGCCATGAGCGAAGCTCTGGTCAAAGGTCACCGCATCGAGATCCGTGGCTTTGGCAGCTTCTCGATCAACCGCCGCCCCCCTCGCGTGGGCCGCAACCCACGCTCCGGCGAGAGCGTCATGATCCCGGAAAAGCGCGTTCCCCATTTCAAACCCGGCAAGGCCCTGCGCGAAGCCGTGGATGCCGCCACCGTCCAGCCGCAGAGCGGCACTGTGTCATCCTGACCCCTCTGAAGAAGAGGTCGGCCCGCTAGAATCAGCGCACTTGCGAGGCCCTGCATGAAACGTCTGCTCCGGCTGCTTCAGTGGTTCCTGAAAGCCGCCGTTTTCTTCACCCTGTTTGCGTTCGCCCTGAACAACCAGCAGGACACCCGCGTCAATTTTTTCTTCGGCACCCACTGGCAAGCGCCAACCGTGCTGGTCGTGCTGAGCTCGTTTGCCTTGGGCGTGGCTCTGGGTGTGCTGGGCATGGTGCCGCGATGGTGGCGCCAACGTCAGGCCGCACGCCAGGTGCGCGAGGCGCAGGCACCCGCCACCGCCCCCACACAGGAGACACCCGGTGGAGCTTGACCTGACCTGGATCCTGATCGGCCTGCCCCTGGCTTTTGCGCTGGGCTGGATCGCATCGCGGCTGGACCTGCGCCAGCTGCGCATCGCCAACCGCCAGGCCCCGCGTGCCTACTTCAAGGGCCTGAACTACCTGCTCAACGAGCAACAAGACCAGGCCATCGACGCCTTCATCGAAGCGGTGCAGAACGACCCCGACACCTCCGAGCTGCACTTCGCGCTGGGCAACCTGTTTCGTCGCCGCGGCGAATACGACCGTGCCGTGCGGGTGCACGAACACCTGCTGGCGCGGGCCGACCTGAGCGCCGCCGACCGCCAGCGCGCCCAGCATGGTCTGGCACTGGACTTCCTTAAGGCTGGCCTGCTCGACCGCGCAGAAGACGCCCTGCGCAAGCTCGAAGGCACCGCCTACGAAGGCCAGGCCCGGCTGGCGCGGCTGGCCATTTACGAGCGCTCGCGGGAATGGCCGCAGGCAGCGCAGGTGGCCGAACTGCTGGAGCGCTCGGGCGAGGCCAACTTCAGCGTGCGCCAGGCCCACTACCGCTGCGAGCAGGCGCGCGAGGCCTTTGCGCAGGGCGACACCGACCGCGCACTGGCCTTGCTGCAATCGATCGTCAAGGACATCCCGCATGCCCCGCGCGCGCGCATCCTGCTGGGCCAGCTGCTGTTGACCCGCCAGCAAGCGGCAGAGGCCCTGATCGCGCTGCAGCCGCTGTTTGAGCAACACGATCCGACCGCGCCGCTGGCGGCGTCCAGTCTGGTCAAGGCAGCGCAGGCCTGCGGGCAAGAAGCTGCTGTACGCCAGCTGCTGCAGGATTTCTACCAGCAGCAACCCAGCCTCGACGTGCTCGAAGCCCTGGTCTCACTGGGCCAGCCCACCACCAGCGAGGCGCGCCAGCCCTTTTTGCAGCACCTGCAAAAACACCCTTCCCTGCTCGCCGCTTCTCGCTGGCTGGCGGCCGCCCCGGCGCAGGAAGCCGTGCCCCCCGCCGTCCAGAAGGCGCTGGACAGCGCCGCCCGCCCCCTGGCCCGCTACCGCTGCGCCGCCTGCGGCTTCGAGGCCAAAGAGCATTTCTGGCACTGCCCCGGCTGCCAGGCCTGGGACAGCTACCCGCCCCGCCGCGTCGAAGAACTCTGACACCCCCTTCCCCTGCGCACGCCGGCCCCACACAATGGGCGCCGGGCGATGCGCCCAAGGGAGAAGAACTTGAAAAAATCACTGTCACTCGGGCTGCTGTGTCTGACCGCCGTGGTGCAAGCACAGACACATAGCCAAACGATCGACCTGGAGCGTGCGCGCGAGATGGACCTGGATGGCCTGCGCGGTCTGGGCCCCGCCACCACGCGCCTGATCCTGCAGGAACGCGAACGCCAGGCGTTTCGGGATTGGCAGGACCTGATGCGGCGCGTCCCGGGCATCGGCCCCAGGAAGGCCGCGCAGCTGTCCGAGCAAGGCTTGCGGGTGGGCGCCGAAGCTTTCCCGGCGAAAACTGCACGCTGAGCGCCATGATCGTCTGCTTCGGTGCAGACGACCCGTAACAGGTTCAGTCCAGCGTGCCGCCGGTCAGCATTGGATCTTCCTGCATGGACCAGGCGACCTCGAGGGCGGCACGGACCGCCTGCGTCTGCAGGGCCAGAGGCAGACCGGCAAAGCCTGGTGCCGTGATGCTGCGCTGCCCCGGCAGGCCGGGCACATGGATAAAGCCTGCTCTCAGCCCTGGCCAGCGCGTCTGCATGCCGTGCGCCAGCAGGTACAGGACCTGGTTGCAGACAAAGGTGCCCGCGCTGTAGGACACCGTGGCTGGCGCGCCCGCTTCGCGCATAGCCTGCGCCATGGCCTTGACCGGCAAGGGGCTCAGGTAGGCCACCGGCGCGCCGGACACCACCGGTCGGTCCAGCGGCTGCTCGCCTGCGTTGTCGGGGATGCGCGCATCGCACCAGTTGAGCGCCACGCGCTCCACGCCGAGTTCGCTGCGCGAGCCCGCAAGACCGAGTGCGATCAGCAGGCGTGGCCGGTGGCGCTCGATCGCCCGCGCCAGCGCTGCCTCGACCGCATCAAAGGCACAGGGCAGCAAGGCGGCTTCGATCAATGTGCCGTCTGTCAGGCGGGCGCCGTCCAAAGCACGGGCAATCTCCCATGAGGGGTTGATGTCGTCGCCACCAAAAGGCTCGAAGCCGGTGACCAACACCCCTGTACCCTGGATGGTGTGCTCGCGCATGGCTCAGGCGGCCTTTCCGTAACCACCGCCGCCGGGCGTGTGGATTTCGAAAATATCGCCGACGTGCATCTCGGTCTGGCCGATGTGGCCCAGCACCTCCACCTCGCCCGTGTGCCGGAACACCCGGTTGATGCCGGGCTGGCCCGGCTGCCCGCCCGCCGCACCAAAGGCCGGGTGCACCCGCCCGTTGGACAGGATGCCCGCTGTCATCGGCTCCAGGAAGCGGATGCGCCGAACACCGCCATCGCCCCCCCTCCAGCGCCCGGCGCCGCCCGAGCCCTGGCGGATGGCGTAGCTCTCCAGCCGAACCGGAAAGCGGAACTCCAGCACCTCCGGGTCGGTCAGGCGGGAATTGGTCATGTGGGTCTGCACCACCGAAGTGCCGTCAAAGCCGCCCACCAGGGCGCCTGTTTCATCGAAGCGCCCGCCCGCACCGCTGCCGCCCGAGATTGTCTCGTAGTACTGGTAGCGCGCATTGCCAAAGGTGAAGTTGTTCATCGTCGGCTGGCTGCCAGCCATCACGCCCAGGGCACCGAACAGCGCATTGGTGATACATGACGAGGTTTCCACATTGCCCGCCACCACCGAGGCCGGCGGCAGGGGGTTGAGCATGGAGCCTTCGGGGATGATGACCTTGAGCGGCTTGAGACAACCGGCATTGAGCGGAATGTCGTCATCGACCAGGGTGCGGAACACGTAGAGGACTGCGGCCATGCAGACGGCACGCGGCGCGTTGAAGTTGTTGGCCAGCTGCGCGCTGGTGCCGCTGAAGTCGATCTCGGCGCTGCGCCCCGCCTGATCGACCCGCACCGCCACCTGAATCTGCGCGCCGTTGTCCAGCGGCAGGGTGAACTGGCCGTCCTTGAGGCGGGTGATGACGCGGCGCACCGATTCCTCGGCGTTGTCCTGCACATGGCGCATGTAGGCCTGCACCACCGGCAGGCCAAACTGCTCGACCATGCGGCGCAGCTCCTGCACGCCTTTTTCGTTGGCGGCGATCTGGGCCTTGAGGTCGGCCAGGTTCTGCTGCGGGTTGCGGCTGGGGTACTCGCCACTTTCCAGCAGCTCGATCATCTCGGCCTCGCGCAGGCGCCCGGCTTCGACCAGCTTGAAGTTCTGGATCTGCACGCCCTCTTCTTCGATGCGGGTAGAAAACGGCGGCATCGAACCTGGCGTGAGCCCGCCCACATCGGCATGGTGGCCGCGCGAGCCCACATAAAACACCGGCTCGGCCGCCCCGTCCAGAAACACCGGGGTGATGACGGTGACATCGGGCAGGTGGGTGCCACCGTGGTAGGGGTCGTTGAGCACATACACATCGCCCGGCTGCATGCGCCCGGCGTTGTCGCGGATCACGGTCTGGATGCTCTCGCCCATCGAACCCAGGTGCACCGGCATGTGTGGCGCATTGGCGATCAGCTGGCCTTCGGCGCTGAACAGCGCGCACGAAAAGTCCAGCCGCTCCTTGATGTTCACCGAATAGGCCGTGTTCTGCAGCTGCAGACCCATCTGCTCGGCGATGTTCATGAACAGGTTGTTGAACACCTCCAGCAACACTGGGTCCACCTTGGTGCCCAGCGCAAAGGTCTGCGCGCGCGGCACCCGGCGTTCGAGCACGATGTGGTCGAGGTCGGTGATCCCTGCGGTCCATTCGGGTTCGACCACGGTGGTCGCATTCTTTTCGGCAATGATGGCCGGGCCATGCACCTCGTCACCGGGTCGCAGGTCTTCGCGCACCACCAGCGCGGCTTGGTGCCAGGCGCCGCCGCTGTACAGGCGCACCGTTTCGCGCCGAGGCACCTCGCGCACGGCCTGCAGCGCCTGGCGCGGCTCGGCCGGGGCATCGCCCGCCACCACCGCCTCCACCGACACCGCCTCGGCGATCAGCCGCTTGCCCTGCATCAAAAAGGCAAAGCGCTGGCGGTAAGCGGCTTCGAAGCCGGACTGGATGGCCGCCAGATCGCCAAAGGGCACGACCAGGGCCGAATCGGTGCCTTCGTAGCGCACATGCACGCGGCGGCGTACCTGCACCTCGGAGCGGCTCAGTTGCTGGGCCTGCAGGGCCTGGCTGGCCTGCGCCGCCAGCGCATCGAGCTGGGCGGCCATCGGCCCCAGCGCGGCGGGCTCCAGCGGCACCTCCACCGCCTGTTCGCGGATCAGGTTCTGGTCGGCCAGGCCCATGCCGTAGGCCGACAACACGCCCGCCAGCGGATGCACCAGCACGCGGGTCATGCCCAGGGCATCGGCCACCAGGCAGGCATGCTGGCCGCCCGCGCCGCCAAAGCATTGCAGGGTGTAGCGGGTCACGTCATACCCACGCGCCACCGAAATTTTCTTGATCGCGTTGGCCATCTGCTGCACCGCGATGCGGATGAAACCTTCGGCCACGTCCTCGGCGCTGCGGCCGGTCTGCTGCGCCAGCGCATCGAACTTCTCGCGCACCGGCTCTGCGCTCAGGGGCTCGTTGGCCTGCGGGCCAAACACTTTCGGGAACCAGGCCGGCTGGATCTTGCCCAGCATCACGTTCGCGTCGGTCACAGCCAGCGGGCCGCCACGGCGGTAGCTGGCCGGGCCGGGGTTGGCGCCCGCACTCTCGGGCCCCACACGAAAGCGCGCACCGTCAAAGGCGAGGATGGAGCCGCCGCCCGCGGCCACAGTGTGGATGCTCATCATGGGGGCGCGCATGCGCACACCCGCCACCTGGGTTTCGAACTCGCGCTCGAACTCGCCGGCAAAGTGCGACACATCGGTCGAGGTGCCGCCCATGTCGAAACCGATCACCTTGTCGCAGCCGGCCAGGGCCGCGGTGCGGGCCATGCCGACGATGCCCCCGGCCGGGCCCGACAGGATCGCGTCCTTGCCCTGGAAGGCGTGGGCATCGGTCAACCCGCCCGAGGACTGCATGAAAAACAGCTGTACCCCCGGCATCTCGCTGGCCACCTGGTCGACGTAGCGGCGCAGGATGGGCGAGAGGTAGGCGTCGACCACGGTGGTGTCGCCCCGGCTGACGAACTTCATCATCGGGCTGGTCTCGTGGCTGGTGCTGACCTGGCTGAAGCCGACTTCGCGTGCGATGCGGGCGGCGGCCTTTTCGTGCTCGGAGTAGCGGTAGCCGTGCATGAAAACCACCGCCACGCTGCGCAGGCCCGCGTCGTAGGCGGCCCACAGCCGCTCACGCAGGTGGGCCTCGTCGAGCGGCTCGATCACCTCGCCATGCGCGCCCATGCGCTCCTGTGCCTCGACCACGCGCTCGTACAGCAGCTCGGGCAGCACGATCTGGCGGTCAAACAGGCGCGGTCGGTTCTGGTAGGCGATGCGCAGCGCGTCCTTGAAGCCCCGTGTGGTCACCAGCAGTGTGGGCTCGCCCTTGCGCTCGAGCAAGGCGTTGGTGGCCACGGTGGTGCCCATCTTCACGCACTCGACCTGCTCGGGCGTCACCGGCTCGCCTGCCTTGAGGCCCAGCAGATGCCGGATGCCAGCCACCGCTGCATCGCGGTAGTGCTCCGGGTTTTCAGACAGCAGCTTGTGCGTCACCAGCGTGCCGTCAGGGCGACGGCCCACCACGTCGGTGAAGGTGCCGCCCCGGTCGATCCAGAACTGCCAGCGCGAAGGGGTGTCGGGAGTCGTCATGAGAAAGCTCACAAGGAAGCGGCCGAGCGGGCGGCCTGGTCGTACATGCCGGAGAGCACCCGCAGCAAACGGGCCAGCTCGCCGATGTCGCGGTTGAGGCCCTCGTCGGCCTTGAGGGCAGAAATCAGGCAGGTCTCGCGGATCTCGCGGTAGCGCTGCACCAGCTGCTGGCCCTTGTCGGTGGCGGCATAGGTCACTTCCTTGCCGCTTTTGTGCGAGGCCACCACGCCCAGGCCCTGCAGCTTCTTGAGCGCGTAATTGACCAGGTGCGTGTCTTCGATGTTCATGATGAAACAGATGTCGGCCAGCCGCTTGTCGCGGGCACGGTGCGTCACATGGTGCAGCACCAGCACGTCCAGTGGCGTGAGGTCCTTGAGCCCGGCTGCCGACATGCAATGCACCACCCAGCGGTGGAAGGCGTTGCCGGCCACGATCAGGCCGAATTCGAATTCGCTCATCTGCGCGCTGTCGGGCGAGACCAGATGGGCCGACGACACGATGGGCGGAGGCGAAGCCGGGGAAGCGGTGTTTTTGCGGGGCATGGTGCATGCGCACGCCAGGCGTGCAGCGGTGGTTTCCCGCAAAGTCTAGATCGATCAACAACAAAATGCCAACAAATTGTCGACATTAAGGGAAATCACCGATCCCCAAGGCTGCGCGCTTGCATACAGTTGTCGGGTGCCGATGCACCACCACGATGCCCGATGGGTGGTACGGGTCTTGCACAGCTTGAACACCTCTTTTTCCAGGAGCATCCATGAAACGCCGCACCCTGAACCTGAGCCTCATGGCTCCCGTGATCGCCAGTCTGCTGGCCTTCAGCGCCAGCGCACAGGCCCAGACCAAGTGGGACCTGCCCGCCGCCTACCCCGCCACCAACTTCCACACCCTCAACCTGAGCCAGTTCGCGGCCGATGTGGACAAGGCCAGCGGCGGCAAGCTCAAGATCACAGTGCACGCCAATGCCTCGCTGTTCAAGGCCCCCGAAATCAAGCGCGCCGTGCAGGGCGGCCAGGCCCAGGCCGGCGAGATCCTTCTGGCCAACTTCAGCAACGAGTGGCCGATCTACGCCGCCGACGGCCTGCCCTTCCTGGCCGACAGCTACGACGAATCGATGAAGCTCTACAAGGCCCAGAAGCCGCTGATGGAGAAAAAGCTGGCCGAACAGGGCATGGTGTTGCTGTATTCGGTGGCCTGGCCGCCGCAGGGCATCTACAGCAAGAAGCCGCTGAGCAGCGCCGCCGACCTCAAGGGCATCAAGTGGCGCTCCTACAGCCCGTCCACCGCCCGCATCGCCGAACTGGTGGGCGCGCAGCCGGTGACGGTGCAGGCCGCTGAATTCACCCAGGCGCTGGCCACAGGCGTGGTCGAGTCGACCATGACCTCGGGCGCCACCGGCGTGGACAGCAAGCTCTACGAGCACCTGAAGTACTACTACGACGTGCAGGCCTGGCTGCCCAAGAACGCGGTGATCGCCAACAAGAAGGCCTTCGACGCGCTAGACAAGGCCACGCAGGATGCGGTGCTCAAGGCCGCCGCCGACGCAGAAGCCCGCGGCTGGGCCGAGTCGCGCAAGGTCAACGAGAGCACGCTGGCCACACTGCGGGCCAATGGCATGACCGTGACCGCGCCGTCCGCACAACTCAAGGCCGACATGAAGAAGGTGGGCGACACCATGCTCAAGGAATGGCTGGACAAGGCCGGTGCCGAGGGCAAGGCCGTGATCGACGCCTACAACCGCTGAATTTCAGATGACCGCAGTACCTTCCGCCAGCGCCAGCCGCTGGCGGCTTTTTTTCGACGGCCTGTATGCCGCCGGCGGCCAGCTGGCCGCCCTGTGCGTGCTGGCCATCCTCATCCTCATGGTCTACGCCTCGGTCGGTCGTATCCTGGACTGGCGCGTAGCCTGGATCAACGACGTGGTGGCCTGGCTGTGCGCTGCGGCCGCCTTTCTGGGCATGGCCTACAGCTTTCGCAACGGGGACTTCGTGCGCGTCACCCTGGTGCTCGAATCGGTCTCGCCCGGTGTGCGCCGCTGGCTCGAAGTCGTCTCGCTGGCGATCGCGGCCGTGGCCATTGGCTACCTGGGCTACTGGGCCGCGCGCTTCACTTACGAGAGCTGGGAATTCAACGACATCGCCGGCAACATGGTGGCCATTCCGATCTGGATTCCGCAAATGAGCTTTGTGGTGGGTGCCCTGATCCTGGTGATCGCCGTCATCGATGAATGTGTGTGCGTGCTGCGTGGCGGCAAACCCAGCTATGTGGCGCGCGTGGAAGAGCGCCATGCCCGTGGCGACTTTTCGGAGGAACTCTGATGGGACTGCTCGAAATCGGCGGTCTGCTGCTGTTCCTGATGCTACTGATGCTCGGCGGCGGGGTCTGGATCGCCATGACGCTGGCCATCGTCGGCTGGGTCGGCCAGGCCTTCTTCACCAACACCCTGCCCGGCAAGAACCTGTTCTCGTCTTTCTGGGAAACCGCGGCCAGCTGGGAGCTGGCCGCCCTGCCCATGTTCATCTGGATGGGCGAGATTCTCTACCGCACCAAACTGTCCGAGCAGATGTTCGACGGCCTGGCGCCCTGGCTGTCCAAGGTGCCGGGGCGGCTGATGCACACCACCATTTTGGGCTGCGGCATCTTCGGCTCGGTCTCGGGCTCGTCGGCGGCCACCTGCGCCACCATTGCCAAGGTGGCCCTGCCCGAACTGGAGCGGCGCGGCTACGACCGCAACATCGCGTTGAGTTCTCTGGCGGCGGCGGGTGGTCTCGGTATCCTGATCCCGCCTTCGATCACCATGGTGGTCTATGCGGTGGCGGCCGACGCCAGCGTGATCCGGCTGTTCCTCGCGGGCTTTCTGCCAGGCTTTTTGCTGATGGGCCTGTTCTCGGCCTACATCGGCTGGTGGAGCCTCAAAAACCCCGACAAGGTGCCGCCCCCCGAAGCGCCCACACCGTTCTGGGACAAGATCCGCCGCTCCGGCAGCCTTATCCCCTGCACCCTGCTGATCGTCTTCATCGTCTGGGTGCTGGTGGCCGGCATCGCCACCGCCACCGAATGCGCAGCCTATGGCGTGCTCGGTTCGCTGGCCATTGCCGCCGCAGGCCGCAGCCTGACCTGGCAGAACTTCTGGCAGGGCCTGATGGGCGCCACGCGGGTGAGCTGCATGATCATGTTCATCCTGGCGGGTGCCGCCTTCCTGACAAAGACCATGGCGTTCACTGGCATCCCCCGGGAACTTGCCGAATTCGTGCACGGCCTCAACCTCTCGCCCTACGGCCTGATCGCGGTGCTGGTGGTGGTCTACCTGATCCTGGGCACGGCACTCGACGGCATCTCGATGATCGTGCTGACCAGCGCGGTGGTGCTGCCCATGGTGCAAAAGGCGGGCTTCGATCTGGTCTGGTTCGGCATCTTCATCATCATGCTGGTCGAGATCGCCGAGATCACGCCGCCGGTGGGTTTCAACCTCTTTGTGCTGCAGAACATGACCGGCATCGACAGCAACCGCATCGCGCGCGTCACGCTGCCGTTTTTCGCGTGCATGATCGTGGGCATCGTGCTGATCACGGTGTTCCCGGCCATCGTCACCAGCGTGCCCGACTGGTTGATGGGTGCCTCGCGCTGAGGCCACCCTCTGCCTGGCCTGTCGTCCTCGGGCTTGATCTGTACCTGGCCTGTCATCCTCGGGCTCGACCCGAGGATCCATGCTCCCGCCTGGATTGCCCGGTCAAGTCGAGAATCCATCGCCCATCACGTAAGATCGCCGCTCCCGAGAAAGAATGGCATGTTCAAGAATGTGATGGTTTACCGCATCAGCGAGGGCTGGAGCCCGAGCCTGAGCGATGTGGAAAGTGCGCTGCAAGGCGAGCGGTTCGTGGAATGCGGCGCCACGCAAGACAAATCGGTCGGTTGGGCCGAGCCGCGCGGCCAGGACCACGGCCACCTGGTGGAGTCGGTGGGCGGGCAGTGGATCGCCAAGCTGGTGATCGAGTCCAAGGCGGTACCCGGCAACGTGGTGCGCCGCAAGCTTGACGAGCAGGTGGCCGAGATCGAGGCCGCCACCGGCCGCAAGCCCGGAAAAAAGGAAAAGCGCAACCTGCAGGACGAGATCCTGCTGTCGCTGCTGCCGCAGGCTTTCGCCCGCCAGTCCAGTGTGATGGTCTGGCTGGACATGACCGCTCGGCGCCTGGTGCTCAACGCCGGCAGCCAGGGCAAGGCCGACGAAGCCGTCTCTGCCCTGCTCAAGGCGCTGCCCGGTCTGAACATTGCCCTGCTGCAGACCACCACCACGCCCCAGGCGGCCATGACCGAATGGCTGCTGGCCCCTGACCCCGAAGACTGGCCGGCCGACCTGAGCGTGGAGCGCGAGTGCACCCTCAAGGCCACCGGGGAAGACGCCGCCAGCATCCGCTACGTGCGCCACCACTTGCTCAGCGACGACGTGCGCAAGCACGTGACCGAAGGCAAGCTGCCCACCCAGCTGGCCCTGAGCTGGGACGGCCGGGTGGCCTTTGTGCTGACCGAGACTTTGCAGCTCAAGAAGGTGCAATTCCTGGACGGTGTGATGGACGCCAGCGGCACTGACAAGGACGAAGACCGTTTCGATGCCGATGTGGCCCTGTCCACCGGCCTGCTCTCGCCCCTGCTCGACAGCCTGATCGCGGCGCTGGGCGGGGAACTCGAGTGGGGCGTTCAGCCCCCGGCCGACAATCCGCCGTTTTGATACCTGACCCGTTGGCCCTGAGCCTGTCGAAGGGCTGCCCCTGAGAATCATGGGCTTCGACAAGCTCAGCCCGAACGGACGTTGGCTTAGCCCTGACGGATGTTGGCTCGGCCGGTTGCATAAAATCCACCGATGCCTACTGTCCTCGCCATCTGTATCGGTGCCTCCCTGGGCGCCCTGGCCCGCTGGCAGCTGGGCCTGTGGCTGAGCCCCAGCGGTGCGCTGATCCCCTGGGGCACGCTCGCGGCCAACCTGATCGGCGGCTACCTGGTGGGCGTGTGCGTCGGGGTCTTCCAGCAGCTGCCCGATCTCGATCCGCTCTGGCGCCTGACGCTGGTGACCGGTTTTCTGGGCGCCTTGACGACGTTTTCCAGTTTCTCGGCCGAGGTCGTGGCCCTGCTGCAGCAAGCCCGCTACGCCCTGGCCCTGGGCACCGCGAGCGTGCACCTGTTCGGTTCGCTGGCCCTGACCGTGATGGGGCTCAAGACGGTGGCCGCCTTCTGGGCGCGCTGAGTCTCTGGTCCCTCAGCCACCGCCGCGCTGCATCGTCAGGTCAAAGCGCTGCATGAACTGCAGGCGGGCATCGGCATCCACCCCTTCAAACGCGAACTGCACCGCCAGTCGCGGCATGCGCAGCAAGGCGATCACGCGTGGGGGCAAGGGATGCCAGCCGATCTGCAATGCGCCGCTGCCCAGCGCGACGCGCACGCATGCACCTTCGCGGGTAAAGGCTTGCGGGCCGATGGCCAGCGGCAGGCGCAACAGCCATTCGGCCTCGGTGGTGGCCATGTCACGCTCGAAGCGCTCGGGATAGAAGGACTGCACGGGCGATGGGATGTGGGGAGGGCTTCGACAGGCTCAGCCCGAACGGAAATAGGGGCTAGCCCTGAACGGAAATAGGGGCTCAGCCTGAACGAAAGTGGAGATTCAGCCCGAACGGCAGATCGTCAACCTCCCGCAATCGGTGGCCAAATGGCCAGCACGTCATCGGGCTGCAGCACATGACTGGCTCGCTGGGCGGGCTCGATGTACTTGCCGTTGACCAGCACCAGATGCACGAGCTTGGGCGGCAGGCCAAAGGGCTCGATCACCTGGGTGATCGTCGCGCCCTCGGCCACCGGCAGGCGCATTTCGTTGGCTGGCCGCACCGAGGCGGGCAGGTAGTCGCCCAGCGATGCAAACAACTTGAAAGTGATGTTCATGCCGGCGATGTTAGCGGCGGCGAGCATCCTGTGCGCCGCTCCAGCCGCTTTGCCCCTGCGCACAGGCCAGGTACGCCTCCACCAACTGGGTCGGGTCCTGCAGCAACTTGTCCTTCCACTCGCCCAGCCGCACCTGCCCTTCGACCAGGCCGCGCATCACGCCCACATGCTCGGTCCAACCCACCGAGTTGCAGCCGACCATGACGTCGTCCTTGAACTGCAGGCTCAGGTGCTTGCCCGCTGCCTGGTCGGTCAGCTGGGCCTGCTGGCCGCCTTCCACACCCTGCCAGTTGCCAAAGCTGGTCGAGATCAGACCCAGGGTGTCGAGCACGTTGATCTGCGTCACGCCTTTGAGCGTGGTGGCCTGCCCCGCCATGTTGAGCGCGGCCACGCGGGCCTGCTCGGCCGCGTTGGGCTGGATGGCGCTCACGATGGTCTGGCCGCTGACCTTGTCAAAGGCCTCGGCGCAGTCGCCTGCGGCGTAGATGCCCGGCACATTGGTCTGCATGCGCTCGTCGGTCAGTACGCCCTGCAGGCAGGTGATGCCGCTGTCTTTGAGGAAGCCGATGGCCGGGCGTACACCCGTGGCACTGATGACCAGATCAGCCTCGACCGTACGACCGCCGGACAGGCGCACGCGCAAGCCCGAAGCGCTGCCCGAATCGCCACCCAGACCCAGAGCGCCTGCGATCTTGCCGATCAAACCGGCAGGCGCATCGGCTTTCTCAATGGCTTCGACCTTGGTCGAGGTGTAGACCTTCACGCCTTTGGTTTCGCACCAGTCGCGGATCATGCCGCCCGCCATCGGGCCCATCATGCGCGGCACCATGCGGTCGCCCATCTCGACGACCGACAGTTCCACGCCGCGCTGCTTGAGCGCTTCCATGATGATGCAGCCGATGAAGCCCGCGCCCATTTGCAGCACCTTGGCGCCGGGCTGGGCCAGCGCCGCAATCGCGCGGGCGTCTTCAAGCGTCCAGCAGGTGTGCACGCCGGGCAGGTCCAGCCCCGGAATCGGCGGGCGCACCGGGTGCGAGCCGGTGGCGATCAGCAGTTTGTCAAAGGCCAGCGTCTGGCCGTTGTCGAGCACCACCTGACGGCCCTGGGCGTCCACCTTGCTGGCGCGCGCCTGCACGATGTCGATGCGCAGGTCGGCAAAGTGGCTCGCGCCCTTGCGCAGCCAGGTGCCTTTTTCCTCGATGTTGCCGATCAACAGGTAAGGAATGGCCATGCGCGAATACGGCGTCTCGCGCTCATCACCGACGACGGTAATGCGGTCTTGTGGGCAATGCTTGCGCAGGGTTTCAGCGGCGATGATGCCGGCCGGGCCGGCACCGAGGATGACATGGTGACTCATGGATGGACTCCGGAAACAGGCAGCGGCCCGAGGGCCGCTGCAGATCATGGCTGTAGGGGCCATAGGCCCCTGCGCGATCAAAGACCCAGACGCTGCTTGGTCTGCGCCGTCGGACGGCCTTCGCTGTCCCAACCACGTGCCTCGTAGTACTTGGGCAACATCTCGGGCAGCTTGCTGACCACGCCCTTGCCCGGGCCGGTCTTGGCGGCTTCGGTCAGCAGGCGCTTGGGCAGGTTGTCGTCGGCCTTGGTGAAGCCAGCCGCGTTGTTGAACTCGCGCTCCATGTTCCAGATGCGCTCGCCGATGTGGTTGAGGTGTTCCATGGTGAACTCCTCGCCACAGGCAGCCTGCACCTGCGGGGCCACGTCGGCCAGGGTCCAGGCGAAGCTGGTGAAGATGCAGATGCCTGCCGAGTCAAACGCCGCAGTGGCGTCCTGGAAGGCCTTGACCAGCTCGGGCTTGCCTTCGTGCTCGGTCGGCTCGGTCTTGACCGGGATGCCTAGCACTTCGGAGGCAATGGTGTAGCCGCGCAGGTGGCAGGCACCACGGTTGGAGGTGGCATAAGCCAGGCCAATGCCCTGGATGACGCGACCGTCGTAGGCCGGGAACTCCTGGCCCTTCACGCTCATGGACAGGTCGGGGTGGCCGTACTTGGCGGTCAGGCGCTTGGAGCCGAGACCGATCTCCTTGCCAAAACCGATGCCCTTGGCCGTCATGTCGGCCAGTTCGCACAGGGCCTTGGCCGAGCCGAAGGGGGCCTCGGTGCCGATCTGCTCCTTGGTGAGCACGCCCATTTCATAGAGCTCCATCACGGCACCGATCGTGGCGCCGAAGCTGATCGGGTCGAAGCCTTCTTCGTTGCAGATCAGGTTGGCGTACTGCAGCGCCTCGAGGTCGTTGACGCCGTTGGCAGCACCCAGCGCCCAGGCGGCTTCGTATTCGAGACCGCCCGATGCGCCCCAGTACTCGGGCTTGTTCTGCACCGAGAAGTGGGTCTCGTCCATCTTGCTGATGCGGCCGCAGGCGATGGTGCAGCCAAAGCAGGCCTGGTTGGTCACCAGGTGCTTCTTGCCGTCCGTCTTGCGGGGGGTGACCATGGCTTCGGCCGAGATATCCTTGGCTCCTTCGAACTGCACGTCGCGGTGGTTGCGGGTGGGCAGCGCGCCGACTTCGTTGATCACGTTCATCAGCACCTGGGTGCCATAGGTGGGCAGGCCCTGGCCGGTCACGGCGTTGTCGGCCAGCACCT
>JACCDG011315890.1_pt1 | contig 16258 bp, 24 predicted proteins | sample 7442471 | NCBI WGS metagenome assembly JACCDG01 (sample SAMN15323444, study PRJNA562643) | freshwater metagenome | isolation source: river surface water | place: USA:Blue River Watershed | collected 2017-08-17 | reverse complement strand
TCTTTACAAGAAATCGAGGGAAAGGCTGTCCACATTGTTCAAATCACTATACTGTTACGAGAACGTCAGGGATTGCAACACTTGAAAGAGCAAAAGAGATAGTTAAAGAACTGGGGATAAAGTCTTCCGTAGAATATAGGAGAAGATATAGGGAACATATAGAGCTTCCATCTACTCCATATGTTTATAGTAAATGTAGCGGTTGGAATGGAATTAGAGACTTTTTATCCACATCCAACAAGGAATAATAAATGAGACAAATCATAGACAGACACATTTCAGAAATTCTTGGAATTCAAGTTGTTCAAGATGCGCCAACAAGACACAAAAAATTCTCGTCGTCGCGGAAGAAAAGCGCACTTTTTGATTGACTCGAAACCCAAAACACCTTAAACTATAACCTATGACAACTAAACCCACAAAACTTAGTCCACAAAAGATGAAAAAGATCAGGGAATTCCTTGATCCAATTCATAAATTTAAAGTAATCACACAGGAAGAAGAACCAGATGCATTGGCACAGGTTAACACCACAAAGAACACATTGCTTATTTCTACCACACATTGGGCTGAAAATATGAAAACGCTGTCAAGCTACAATAGGTATAACGAAAATGGAGATATTTTACCAGCAGAAAAAGCAATACTTCTACATGAAGTTGGACATATTAAATGCAAACACGGCGATTTACGCGGTATAAGATTTAAAAAGTATATACGCGCTAGGCGCAAAGAAGAAATACAGGCCAATGAATGGGGAATGAGCTATGCGTTAAATAAAAATTGGCAGGATGTTTATAGGGCTTTTATTCGCCTTCTTGCTCGACAGTCGATATTGAATAAATGGGCATATGAGATAGACAAGGAGGAGATTGAAGTATATTGCAAGTCTGCGAAACGGTTAATAAAAAAGATTAAAAAATGCGAACATCCAAATTTTGATCAATCTGTATTGAAATGGATGGAAAAAGAAAATAAAAAATTACACAACGAAATAAAACGCGCCAAAACGAAATAAAATATGACAACTAAACCCATCAAACTCAGTAGAAGCGAAATCAGGAAAATACGAGCTTTTTTAGATCCAATTCACAAATTTGATATAATAAGCCAACGTGCTTCCAAATCAGCCATCGCGCAAGCACAACTTAGAAAAAATAAAAAAACCCTGTTCATTAATCCATCTGCTTGGATTAAGGAAAATGACAAAAATAAGAACCTCTCTGATTATCAAAAAGGAGTATTGCTTCATGAAGCAGCACATAGCAAAATGAGACATGGAGAGAATCTATGTAATTTAATAAAATCAAAGCATGCGAATTCGCCAGAAAGAACCATCATTAAAGCCTTTAAAGACGCCATTTGTCAGTTTGAAGTAGAAGCACAAGAATGGGCGATGAATTATGCGCTGGATCAGAATTGGCAAGACATACATTACAATCTAGTCTTAGATAGCATTTTTGTATGCAATCCAGATTATAACAGAGGCACACACTATGGAGATTTAATAATCTTCAACTATAATCTAGGAGAATTGTCAAAAATTTATTATGCTGCGGGGCTTAGGCTTATAAAGATAATAAGGGAGTGCAAACATAAGAATTTCAATAAGGGCGTGTTAAAAATCATAAGAACTAGGAAGTCAATATATTCTGAAATGGAATGAACGATTCTTCTTGCCCCCGCAAGAACTTTGTGATAGCATGACTCCTATAAACCTAGAAAGGGAACCCAATGACACCAGCAGTACAAGCAGAAATCAAAACTTTTCGAAAAATGCACAAAACGTGGATCGAAGTCTCTATGAAAAGAGAGATGTCGGAAGGTCTAATTAGAGAACTTAAAGACAAGCTTAATTGGTATGCGGTTTCCCAGTATCAAAAGCTGTCCGAAAGCTTCATTAGAGAGTTCAGAGGTGTTGTCTCTTGGGCTTTAATTTCTCAGTATCAAAAGCTTTCAGAACCTTTCATTCGAGAATTTAAAGATGAGGTTTGTTGGCCTTTAATTTCTCAGTATCAAAAGCTTTCAGGCGGCTTCATTAGAGAGTTTAAAGATAAAGTTGACTGGGGTCGTGTCTCCGAATGTCAAAAACTTTCAGAAAGCCTTATTTGTGAATCCCATTTTAAAGTTAAATGGGATTATATTTCCCAGCATCAAAGGCTTTCAGAAAGCTTTATTCGAGAATTCAAAGATAAAGTTGATTGGGCAGATATCAGCAGATGTCAAAAACTTTCAACGAAGTTTATACATGAGTTTGCACATTCTGTCGATTGGACTTGGATTTGTAAATATCAAAAGCTTTCGGAGCGGTTTATTGCAGAGATAGAAAAGAAATCTGCCCCAAGCAGTGATGTAGATTGGTTTTATATTTCAAACAGCCAAAAACTGTCGGAAGGCTTCATTCGTAAGTTTGCAAACAAGCTTAATTGGCTCCAGCTTTCTGAAACCCAACATCTTTCTAAAAAGATTATTAAAGAGTATGGCCACTTTGTTTACCACGAAAGACAAAAAGCAAGTTTCCCTAAAAAAACAGACAGACAGAGATTAAAAGAAGTCAAAGCATATGCGAAAAAGTACAAATTAGAATTTGATGGTGAATATCTTTATGCGTTTAGAACACATGATCAATGGGGAAGAGGAGCGTGGAACGGCACCATTTTTTATGATAAGGTTGGAAAAGAATATCGTGATTGGCATTGCGACCTGAATCCCAAAAATGAAAACTCATTCGGCTTGGGCATCTGGCCTAGAAGTGGCAACGTTAACGTAAAAGTCAAAGTTCATTATAAAGATTGGGGTTGCGAAGTTAAATGCAGTGGAGGAAAAGGAAGGGTAATGGCTTTTACGCTTTTAGGACCAATTTAAAACACGTTACAATCTTAAACGAAAGGAATAATCATGAATGAAAAAGTAAAGCAAGAAGTTGAGCAAATTATCAAGCACTTTTCTAGTCTGTGCGGAAAACGTTTAAACGTGGATAATTTTAAAGAAATCGGCCTTTGGAACCGCATATGCACAAATTATGATATTTCTGAAGAGTTCATTAGAGAGTTTCAAGACGAGTTGCCTTGGATTTATATTTCGCAATATCAGAAACTTTCCGAGGCATTCATTCGTGAATTCCAAGATAAAGTCGATTGGTATAGTCTTTGTCAATATCAAGTGCTTTCCGAAGACTTTATTAGAGAATTCAAGCATAAAGTTGCTTGGGGCGCAATCAGCCAATATCAAAAGCTTTCTGAAACATTCATTCGCGAATTCCAAGATAAAGTCATATGGTCATACATATCTATTGAACAAAGGCTATCAGAAGAATTCATTAGAGAGTTTCAAGACAAGTTGCATTGGATATCGATTAGTGAGTGGCAAAATCTTTCAGAGGGGTTTATTTTAGAGTTTGAAGATCGTGTTCACTGGGGTTACCTTTCTCTCACACAAAATCTGTCTAAAGAATTTGTTGGCAGATTCCAAAATAAAATCAATTATGTGCTTCAAGATGCCAGATTCAGGAAAAAATCAGATGAACAAAAACTCCAAGAAGTTAAAGCATATGCTGAAAAACATAATTTGAAGTTTGATGGAACCTACCTTTACGCTTATAGGGAACATGATAAATGGGGGAGAGGATCATGGAACAAAACAATAATCTATGACAAGATTGGAAAAGAATATAGGGATTGGCACTGCAATGTAGATCAAACAGATCACGCCTCTTTTGGATTGGGTATTTGGCCTAAAACCCCTCACGTTAATACTAAAGTCAAAGTCCATTATAAAGATTGGGGTTGTGCAGTTAACTTTGGAAATGGAAAAGGTAGAGTTTGGGCTTTTACACTTTTAGGTCCATATGAGGAAGAAGGTTCTAAATACTTTAGAGGAGTCAGTTAACAATGAAATTTAAAATTTGGGATTTTAAACACAAGAGAATGATTGTTGATGGAAAATATTTCATCGGCATGGATGGTTCTCTAAATTGGCTGATGAATGGAGAACTAGTGGAATTTAGAGAGCCACATATTATTCTCTACTCCAAAGAATTTTCTGATTATACCGGACAGCGAATCTTTGATGGAGATATTGTTCTCTATAAGGACAAATCACTTGGAGAACAAGTTAGTGTAAAAACGGTTACAAAAGACGATATTTTTCATCCACGTTGCAAAATGATAAAAATAGGAAATGCATTTGAAACCTCGCAATACGATTTAGAAAAAAACAAAATAACGCTTGGTCGTAATTACGGCTGGGATATAGGGGAGTGAATATGATTACAGATACTTATTATTCTTACGAGTCTGATTTTGCCACCTTTACATATGAAGCAGGTAAAGAATGCGTTTTTAGATTACATGATGCTGTTGATTTCTCGAAATATGAAAATGTGAAAGCTTGGGAATGGGGCATGTATCAGGAAACAAAGCTATTGCATAACTTCCATTTTGTTTTTGATGTCAAAACTAACTTTATGTCTGTAGAAGGTGAAATTCAGGAATGGGGGCTTTTGCGAGAAAACGAAAGAATTCATCGAGAAAACGATGGCTGGCATGGAAGTATAACCGATTTTACGATTCCAGATTTCTTAAATCACGCAAAAGAGAGGCTATTTATACCCCAAGAAATGACAAGACCTTGGAAAGAGTCCAAATTTTCAAAGCTTTTTAGGATGAACGAATGGGCGTGTAATTATCCAGAAATTATAGTTGTCAATGGCCCTTTTCCATGGAAATCCAGAAAAAAATATTATCGCGAATTTATCATGCAGGACACAATTCGAGTTATTGATCTAAGAAAGGAGAAAAGCAAATGACAGATGTAAATGAAAAAGAAGCAGATGGATCGTGCGAGCCTATTTCCCCAAAGGATGTAGGAGAGCTTAAAGCTAAAAACCTACCCAAAGGTTTGATTAAAAAGGTTAACAACTTAATTGCGGAAAAATGGAATGGGGTTTATGCGGCAATTAACGTGCCAAAATCTAAAATGTTTAACGGATATGAAAAATATTGTACTGAAGACATCAGAACGGTATATTCCCTGAAAGGGTGGAAGATCGAAATAGATCGTCCCGGATATAACGAATCTGGTGATACTATTATTAAATTCTCAAAAAAGGACTAAAAGTGAAAAACAACATATATCTAAATGAATCATGGATTAAACATTGCCAAAATCTACCAGAAAGCGGGATGGGTTTCCAAAACGTCAATTTGACCCTGAAGGACGGAACAAAAAGAAACTGTAGTATATACAATTGCTCAATTCTTAATTGTGCAACAGGAGAGGCGTTTCAGGAAAGTGATATTGTTAAAATCGAAATGGCTTGAAATGCTTTAGAATTTGATCTACATTACAATCAACACCGAGTCAGCAACCTCCACTCAAACGGAGACGGGATTCCCTCGGTTTCCTCATGCAAGGACGAGACAACGCTGAGTAGCATGGGCAGTTTTAAAAGAAAGGAAATACAATGGGATACAGTTTTGATACCGAATTAACAATTAATTGTAGCGATAGAGCGTACGACGACTTTTATGATTTGGTGGATGTAATTATTGCCAAGCTTAAAAAGATTGAAAAAGACACGGAGGACGACAACGAATTCAATACCTCCAAATTGGAAAATGTGGCTATGATTTTGGTTGAAGCATTGAATGCCAACGAATTCATACAGAATTCAAATTTCATTAAATATGTTGAACATATCCATTCAAGAATGGAAAAGTTGGTGGAAACAGTCAAAAACGCTAAAGATGAAGATTGGGAGGACGCAGAGAATAAAGCCAAACATATATCTGCCTACAGGAAAATCATTAAAAATCTGAAGAAAATGATTAATCGCCACGAAGACTAAAATCCTCTTGACAAACGCAACCGCATAACCTATCATCAACCCATGAACCTTAAATCCATCATCACTAAGCTAAAAAGAGTTAAACTTATTACAAATCCACATTTTTGGTGGGATTTGCGATATAAAATGAAGTGTAAATTTAACTCGCCGCAAAAATGGTTAAAACGCATTATTCCAAACGATTATGCTTCATATCAAGATTTGCTCAGAGATATAAACTTCGAGTTTCTGATCAATTTTATTGAAGATCAAAATGGACTTAGACAGTTTGATTTCGACAGTGATTCAGAAATGAAGGAAAAAAGACGGAAAATTGTCGAGGCTTATAGGATTGTTACTAAAGATCTTCCATTCGAAAATGGAATATACGACGCCATGGTAAAAGAAGCATATAAAGATCTGTATAAAGATGGTAAATTTAGTATTAAAAACTTAATGAAAGAACAAAAATCCGAAAGCGGCGAAATTGAATATGTTATGGATTTGGACGATGTTAAACTTCAAGAAAGAAACGCTCAGTCTAAGAAAATAAGAGATTTAGAGCAAAAGGCTTTAAATCTGATTGTAGAAGTCCGAGATGTTTTTGCGATATATCCACAATATTAAGAAAGGAATCTATGGCCAGCAAAACCAATAAAAAAGTAACTGTCGAACCGTATCAACATACAGGTATGGTTTGTACACATTGTGGCACATTTATTTATAGTCGCGCAGGTCACGATTTTATTTCTTGCACATGCGGGAAATGTTCTATCGATGGCGGATTTGGTTATATTCGTGTTCTCGGCAATGAGGATGATTATGTTTTAGTTAATATTACACTGAACGTAAGTAAAGGAACACTTTATGATGACTGGAATTACAATCAACAAAAGTATGGTAAGTATCCAGTTGGGAAATGGCCAAAAGAGTTTCAATTGAACATTATTAATGCATTCAATGCCAAATATAACTATTTTAAGCCATCGGCATTGGAAAAAATTAAAGAACATGCATCAAAAGAGCAAAAAGATTTCTTCAAGAAGATAGTTTTCGACCAGAAGGTTTGAAATTTTTAAATGCAGATTTCCGGAAAATTAGCTCGCTTTGGCTGTATAATTATGCCATACTAGCTACAAGGTTGAGCAAGGATGCTTGACTGAACAGTATTAAACAAAAATAAGAATAAAGGAGACTAAATTATGTGTGATCAAGCGACAGAAACGAAGATTCGGGATACGATTAAGGATTTTGTTAATCGTGGTATTATGTTTGGAGCTTATGATGTAACAAAAACCCTTCGTGGAGATGGTACTAAGATTTCCCATCATGATGTACAGGAAGTTGTTCGGGATATGTATTCCAATGGCGAAATGGGGATTTATGAGCGCGATACCGTAGATGTCGGCGCACCTGTCAAGCCATTTATTTATTACCATCCTAATAGCGATTTGAGCCAGTATGACAAGGATTGGGTAACGAATAACCCTAAACAGTCAGTTTCCGCTCCTGTGGCACCTTCTGCACCTTCTGCGCCCTCTGCGGCTTCTGCGACATTCATACTCCATTGTTTTAAAGTAGTAAATCCTGTTCTCTTTTCTTCTGTTACTACTGGAACTGGAACCGCAACTGGAACTAAGTTTGTGACAGTCGCCACTAAAGAAAATCGGATTGAAATTCCCACCGTTCTTGTTAAATTGACCGCTACGCCTACTACAGCAATTCATTTGCAAAAGGGCGTTTCTATTGACCAGAATGGAAACAAGGTTTCCAAGGTTCTTCTTGAAGCTTCTACTAATCCAAATGGATGCCCTTACCGCGTCTCAAAGGATGGTCGTTTGCGCCTCCATGTGAGCCAAATTGCAAACCATCTTGGTGTTCGTTCGCAGTATAATGTTTATGCTGAAAATGGCAAAATCATTGTAGAATAATTTTGTCGGATGGCGGATCAGGGCATAAAAACCATAATGGTAATTAGTCACTTTACCCTGATCCGCCGTCCACAATTTTTGAAAGGAAGTCATGTTTAAGTTCGTTAAAGAGCAAAAAACGCACATAAAAAATATGGGGTTTAAATGGTATTTAAAATACCATGTTTTTGCCGAATTTCCTTTGTGGCTTAAACGGATTTTCTGGTTTTTTCAAAAACCATATGATATTGTTCGCTACGGCTTTATTAAAAATAAAAGACCGTGGATGGTTAACACTCACCTGCCATGGTCTGTTTGGTATGATGCAGATAATAGAATGCTCTACGCAATAATGTCTGTTTTTGAACAATATTATAAAGACGAACATACTGACCAAAGATCAGAAATATATCGTGAAGAATGTGGCCCCAAAGAGCATTGGGACAATTGGAAAGCGAGAAATGACGTTTTCTGTCAAGAAGTTGAAGAAATTCATCAATGGTGGATTGAGCATCAGAAAAAATACAAAGACATTGACACAGATGAAAGGGAATTGGCCGAAAAAGAAGAAGAAATGCTCATTCGTCTAATGAAAATTAGAAAACAATTGTGGACCTAAAATGGAAACAATAGGTATACTTGGCGGATCTTTTAATCCTCCAACCATTGGTCATATTAAATTGGCAGAATTTGCCCTTACTCATACCGATTTAGATCAAGTATGGATTATGCCCTGCAATAACCATAGATTTAAACAGAAATTGCAAAGCGCAAAACACCGACTAAAGATGTGCGCAATTGCATGCGCTAAATCTAAATCGAACATAAAAACAATTAACTTTGAAATAAAGAATAAATTGTCTGGATCTACTTACGAAACAAATAGATTGTTACAACGCAAATATCCGGATATCATATTCAAGTTCATTATCGGGATGGATAACGCCAAAGGTATAAACTCTTGGAAAAATGCAGAACATCTTAAGGCAAATGTTCCATTTATTGTCATTTCTCGGCAAGGAATAACTGGCGACGACAAACCTCAATGGTATAATGTTTGCCCTCATACTTTTATTAACGCTGGTAGTGAAGTGCCAGAAACTTCATCCACTGAGGCTAGAGCGTTAATAATGAATTACAAAGAAGAGGCTGGCAATCATGGGCTAGATCGTTTACTATATAAAGAGGTACAAGAATACATATATGCGAATAATCTTTATATAGGAGAAATAGATGAATCCAGAATCATCTCATAAAAGTTCCACGAAGTTGAAATTTATTCCAGTGTTAATGGGGATAGCTTTGTTTACTTTCGCAATCGAAATATCGAATTTGCGACATCAGTTGTATCAACTTACATCGGAAGATGTAAGTACAGAAGACTTAATCGCACCTAGAATCCCATTTGAGGCTACATTTGAGAATTCAATCGAGTTTTGTTACAGAGGTAAAGTTGTCAATGTTATTGACGGTGACACCATAGATGTTCAACTTAATAGAGGATTTGATGATTTTACCGTGAAGCGTTTCCGTTTATCTGGAATTAACGCTCCAGAGATGAAAGATGTCCCCAAAGGAGAAGAAGCCAAAAATACACTTTCATCAATGATTTTAAACAAACCAGTAATCGTTAAAACTAAGAAAGACCAAACTGATAGGTATGGTCGATTTTTGGGTACAATTTATTTGTACGAGGGACAAATAAATGTTAATGAACAAATGGTTAAAATCGGAAAAGCAACAATTTACTAAATTAGGAGAAAAATGACTAAAATACCTGAACATCTAGCAGATTGTCCGATTACTTGTTACTTTCTAGAGACAAAGGGCAAAATAACCGGAAAGTGGAATTTCATGAAGTGGTTGGCTTTTCTGGATGAAGATACCTTCAAGATGATTACAGAATCAATTGATAAAATCCAGAGTATTCCCGCCGAAGAATTTGATCCTGACAACCCCAGTTCAGAGGGGCACGATATAGCGATGCTACATGTTTATGCTCTTCTTGAAGAAAAATACAAGAAAGTTCCCAACAATATTTTAGAAACACTAAAGGAAGAAGTTGCAGCGAAACTTGTTATGGATAACGATGTTTCTTTTATGTTGGACTATATTGCATATGAAGGAATGAGAAGAGAGGGCAATGCTACAATAAAAGGTAACGGAAGATTGTTGGATAAAAATACAGATGTTGTTTTGACCGAACAAGGCGAAAAAATGATGCAGAAAGCATTAGACAGTTTGAAAGACGAAGATGATTTATTTTCATATGATGGGGTGAAGGTCGATAAAGACAGCGAATATTTGAGTGTTGAGGAAGCGCATGCGGATTTTGTAAGAAACTATGAACTAGAAAAACACTTTGAAAATTTTGATAAAAACATACAAGAATTGGAATCTATTATTTCCAACTTTAAAAAAGATGTAGATCTTTCAAAGACAAAGAGGGTTTTATATGAAGCTTCTCTTTTAATTGCAGCAGAAACCAAGTTTAGACTGGAGAACCAACGTCAATGGCTTTTAAGAACAATGGCCCTTTGTGATTCGTTTATGACTTACTTAAGTGAAACAAAAAAAACTAATAGTAAAGACATAAATAGCTTTAGAGAAAAGATATTATCGTGCCTAAATGAAAACCTTGAAATGATGAAATCATTAAAGGATGAATCTGAGGGCATGGATTTTGAAGACGAAATGAATGCCGAATATGACGCCGATTTTGAAGATCATCTTGACAATTCTGACTCAGGGGAAGAATGGAAAAATTCTTGCGACAAAAAAGATAAAAAAGATTCTTCAAATAATGAGCAGGATTAAGTTGAAGAGCTAGAAGAGCTTCCACTGAATGAACTTCCGCTAGAATAGCCTTCAGAAGATGAAGAGCTTCCACTACTGGAGCTATTAGAAGATGAAGAGCTTTTAGATCTTGAGGATTGGCTACTTCCACTGCTGTTTGATTTACTTGACGAAGAGCTAGAAGAGTTTCCTCTGGAACTACTAGAACTGTCTGCACTGTTACTGGATAATGAACTTCTTGAAGAACTGGAAGAGGAATTCGAACTTCTTGAAGAACTGGAAGAGGAATTGGAAGATTGAGAACTTCTAGAAGACAGGCTGCTTCTTGAAGAACTGGAAGATGAATTCGAGCTTCCAGACGCAGAGCTTATTGAAGAAGAAGATTTTGAAGACGCCGAAGATTTGCTTGAGCTAGATCCACTAGATTTAGACGAGCTAGAAGAAGAATTTGAACTACTTGAGGATGAATTTGAAGAGGCAGAAGAGATAGAAGACCTTGAAGAAGCAGAAGATCTAGAGCTTGAACTAGAGCTATCTAATGAATTTGAAGAAGCAGAAGATCTACTAGAACTTGAAGATGAATTCGAGGAAGCAGAAGATCTTGAACTTAGGCTAGAACTGCCTGAAGAAGCACTACTGCGCGAAGAACTAGAACTAGAACTTCCGGATTTAGAACTACTTGAGCTATCTATGCTTGAAGACAAGGTGGACATGGATGAAAGAGAATGGGAAGACGATGAGCTTTCATCATTTTCAACTAATGATACGGTTTCATCCGTTTTCGCAGAAGTTATTTTAAATGTAAGACTAGTAGGGTCAGTTTGTCCAAGTGCAAGAGCGCAAGGTACTTGCGAAGGAACTGCGCCATTCACTGAATAAAGGTCTAAAATACCATAGCCTCCAGTATTGCCATATGCTCCCCAATTGGGTTGATATACTAAGTAATATCTACCCGTTCTTTCCATTCTATATGAGGCATATCCATTTGCGTCTTTGACGTAATAATAATCTCCATTGAGATCAGTTACGGAAAAACCTGAAATTACGATTCTATCTATAGGCATGATTTTGCTCCTTTTAACCTTAAAAAATATTGATTGTTTTATTGTTCTAGTTTATTGTGCTTTGCACCTTTTTAAAAATACCTGTTTCTCATATTGTTTTAAATAATAAGTGGAGTACAATCAATTTAGCAGATACAGCTAAAAGCTATACAAAGAAAGGGTTATGAACGAAAACGGTTTTGATTATAACAAAAGAAGATACTGGTATCATATTAGCACGAACGATTTTGGCAACAACGCAATTATAGATCCAAATACAGAAGGGCACAATCGTTGCTATGGGGAGCCAAAAGTCGCCAGATTTTGTGTCGCCCCAACAATACAGCAATGTATCGCCGCCGTTCCTCTCGAAATTGATGACTTTGATGATTTTGAATATCCATTTGTCTTCAGGCGCAATTCTTTATACGTTTACCAAAGTTTTGGAAAAAGAACGGCAAAATACCCATACAGTAGAAAGAAAGACATTGAGGAAGGAAACGATCATTTACCATTTGATAGACATATAACTCATGAAGGATGGATTACGCAAACATGTCGCTTTAAGAAAATAGGGGTTATCGGCGCAGATATAAATGAAGAAACATTTCTAAATATTGATTTTGAGTCTTGTACAGAAGGAGATCCCGCAAAAATAAGAAGACATTTAAACCGAATCAGAAAAAATGACCATATATATTTCTATTCAATTAGTGGACAGAAGGTGAAACTTAAAGATTTTAATCATGGCATTGACGGCGGGATTAAGGCGATAAAAACAGAAAAGAGTGAAAATTTAGTCTTGACGCCAGCTTAATATCGTGCCATACTTATAGAGTCAAATAAGAAATATCTAATCAGAACCAAAAGGCAGAACTATGAAAAAAGAAAAACGTGGATTTACTCTAATAGAGTTACTTGTTGTTATTGTCATTATTGGCATCTTGGGTTTAGTGTTGTATACTGCTATTGATGGGGCACTTAATGAGGCCAACAAAAGGCAGAAACAGCGTTTGATGGACAAGGTGGAAAATGGATCATCGTCACAAAATAGAGAATTTGATCAAGTTGAAGTTAAACCTTTGGTCGAATACAATATTGGAAAATATAGGCTAACTCTTTTGCCGATAGATGAAATTTCAAAGACCTCAAATTTACTAATTGTCAGCAGTTCACATCTGACAGAAGGCTTTCAAGCATTGCTAATTCCAAAAGATGGAGTAAAATAACATGGGCTTTCCAGAAGATTTAGGTTTGGGCGTAGAGGATGAAAAGTCTAAACCAAACGGAGAAGAAGCGTTTCTTTTAATCGCTTATCAGACTTCGCACGGCATTCGTGTTGAAAGTGGGAAGCCCATTAAGGGAGATGATTTTGCATTAGAATCTGAAATTTTTACGGTTGTAAAAGATGAGTCAAAAATCATTCCGGCTATTTTAAGATTTAAATTTCATGGATATTACCATTATTACGCTGCCGTAGAAATGGAATTTGTCGACCCTTTTTATCCATGCGAGAGAGATTCTAGTAAATATAAATGGTTCAAAAGAGACGGAAATTCTATTGTCAAAATTCAAAATTCTCCTTTCAATTGGGCAAAATGAATAAACTATTCCCTTTATTGTTAATTCCTTTTTGCGTCCAAGCTGCAAATGAAAAGATTCAGTTTAATTGGGACAACGATTACTTCACGTTTCAGAAAACAGGAACGATGGAGGGAGAATTGTCAGATGACAATTACACGAATGGATTCCATTTACAATATTCCAAAGAGGATGAAGATTATTTTATCGGGCAGGATATTTATACTCCAACTGTATTAATTGCTAGTTTCTTGGTTCCATCTGATCGCCCATATGCTGGTTTTTTGTATGGGGGTTATGCAAACAACAACTATTTTGAAGATACCAATCTTAAGCTACCTGTTCATACAAAACATGAGTTTAAGGCTGGCGTCGTTGGCCCATCTTCTTATGCGGAAGAGGTACAAACCGCATGGCATGAAGCTACAAAAGATCATAAGCCTAGAGGATGGAAGTATCAGTTAAAAGATGAACCAGTTTTAAATTATGGATACTTAAGGGAATACGATCTTAATTGGGGGCAAAAAGGGTTTAAAACGCATCCTTTTATGGAAGTGAATGCTGGCAATGAGCTAACAAACTTAGATGGTGGTTTTCTTTTTAAGATTGGTAAAGATATTCCGGAAATGCAAGATAGATATAAACGCAAATATTGGTATTTTTTTGCCGGGGCTGATTTAGACTATGTAATTCATAATATATTTCTTGATGGAAATACTTTTGAAGATAGCCATAGTGTTGAAAAAGAATCTGTTGTTTTTCGTCAAACTGTTGGTTTTGAAAAGCAATGGGAAGATTTTGGTATGCGCTATGGCTTGCATTTCGCCTCCCAAGAGTTTAAGATGCAGATAGGGGATAATAATGAGTATGGTGGGCATAATTATGGGGAATTTCAACTTTTCTGGACCTTTTAGGATTAACTATGGCTAATTTACCTTATTTTTTAAATGCAAATTCTGTATGTGGCTTTTTTGGGGCGCATCGCTATTTGTCAAATTTTCATGTACATGAACCAATCGTATATGACTTTGTATCATCATTTTATAATGATCCTCTCGACCAAATAGAAGCATGTGCAACGTTTAAATCCTCTGAAAACTACTATCAGTTTGAAAAAATAAATGTTATCGCTTCGTTTGAAAACGAAATCCAAATAATTAACAACTATGATTCTATTCGTGAGAGATTTCAGGAATGCACTCCAGCAGAATCTAAAAAGCTAATTAAAGAATATAGAATGACCAAAGAGCAGATTGCTGTTTGGAATAAAGTGCGAGTGCCCGTTATGTTTAATGCGGTCAGATGCAAGTTCGACATTCCAGAATTACAAGAAAAGCTATTAGCCACAGGAAATGCTTATTTAGAGGAATCGTTATGGTGGAAAGACAAGTTTTGGGGGGTGCAATACAACAACATTGATGTTCCGCATCCCAAAGGAATGAAAGCAGAAGATGGTTCTCTTTGGGTTAAAGAGGACGGCAAGAATATTTTAGGTAAAATACTAATGACGGTTAGGGCCGAGAAAGCAATATTGAAAGAGGCAGAAAATGTTTAAAAGAATCTCAAATTTAGTTAGGGCTATGTGTTTCTATAGGGAAACGTCCGGAGATAGCTATCCTATACACCAAATGAAAAAAGAGGAAGTAGAAAAGCCTTTAACAAATGACGATCATCCTCTTATTCTTAAAGACTTTTCTGGTGGATTTCCAGATCGTTTCTTTATGAAAGAATCTGATGCTCTTAAGGCATCAGAGCATATGTTAAGTTTGTATCCATGCTCTAGATGTCAAGTTATACCAAACCCAAAATATAAAAACAATCAGTAAAAGGAAAAGATAATTACAATGAATATGAACGCGAGCGGAGAAAATATTAAGATAGCACTCTTTGACATGGATGGTGTATTATTTGGTTATGCTCAAAGGCTGGCCGAAGAAATTAACAAAATAAAGCACCCCTCCGAGCCAATATATACATATGGCGATTTTGGAGGCAATAATCCAGATTTCATGGAAAATAGAAGGGCGTTAATAACCAAAAGTGGAGATTTTTGGGAAAATCTAGATAAGCTGGCAGACGGAATGTTTATTTTAAATACATGTATTGAAATTGGATTCACTCCACATATTCTTACGAAAGGCCCATATACAAAGCCGGAAGCTTGGTCCCACAAATTAAAATGTATTCATAAGAATCTATCCCAAGTAGAACAAATTGGTGTAAATATGGTTACGTCTAAGGGGTATACTTATGGCAGGATTCTTGTAGATGATTGGCCCGAGTTTTGTTATGATTGGCTTAAAAACCGCCCAAGGGGAACTGTAATTATGCCAGCCAGACCTTGGAATAAAGATGTTAATCATCCTCAAATAGTAAGACTAGATTTGGGATTTGATCCAGACAACTACGGCAAGCTTTTAATTTCAGATGAAGAATTTTTAAATGTTTCTGACATCTTGAAAAGGGTACTGAAAGAAGCCTATCAACGATAAAACATAGCAAGCGTTAAAAGACAAATATGTTTAAGAGCAAAAAGGAGAGGTAAACATGTTTAAGAGCAAAAAGAAAAAAGAAAAGCAATACAGAGACACAATCGCTGCTTTGGTTCGCCAAATTTCATTAGAAATTAGTGATGAACGTGCGTCTAAATGTGCATATGATTGTCTCATGCAATGGGATAGCGGGTGTTTAGACGAAACGATCCTTGCATGGCAAAGATATATACAGGAATTTAAAGATAAAAGTGGCCATTGCGAAACACAAAGGCATGGAATTTTGGTTCCTGCTATTCCATTGTGAACATGGAAGGAAACATGGAAACGAACGTACACACTGAACATTGTTGCGCCATTCATGGCTGTAAATATCGGAATGATGATTGTCCGGTTGAAACCAGAAAGCAAGTTCAATCTTTTATTTGTGAAGACTGCTATTACGAAGGAAGAAAATCGGTTCCAGATTTTACAATACCCATAAAAGATGAAGGCGAAAGATGGGAAGAAGGAGTTGAACATGATCATCGATCCAAAAGGATTTTAGAAATTTTGGAAGCCGTAGACCCTGATTTGTATTTTGATTGGAGGACAGGAGGGGATGGGGAC
>JACCDG011400448.1_pt1 | contig 16259 bp, 19 predicted proteins | sample 7442471 | NCBI WGS metagenome assembly JACCDG01 (sample SAMN15323444, study PRJNA562643) | freshwater metagenome | isolation source: river surface water | place: USA:Blue River Watershed | collected 2017-08-17 | reverse complement strand
GTTCTTGCTAGATTGCGACAATATTCTGCAAAAAATTCATTATTTTGAGCTCTGTTTTTATCAAATGTTCCACCAATAATAACTTTAGCATTTGAATCTGTTAATGCATTGATAAATACTTCTTCTGCCACCATTGAATCTGGGAATGATACAACTGTGCGAATTTTATTCAGGTTGAAAGTGGTATTATTTTCAACGGCAGTAGTTTTAGTTGGCTCTTCAAAGCTAAATCGTTTAATTTGTTTGGATAAATCTTTCATGGCATTGTCTAAAGCAGCACTAGACGCATTTACAATAGCGTCAGATTCAAATCCTTTTGTGCTTTGCGAAAAGATTCCGATAGCTCTATTCTTAATTAAAGCTCCTGCACCAGCTGTGCTTGAAATCTGTCCATCTTTAGAAGCTTTGCCGGTGGAAGATGCTATGACAGTACCATCTCGGGCAATCATTTCGATTACCACTTCTACGGAGGCTTGTGATTGTTTTACTTCTTGTCCTGCAAGAACACCAACAATTGCAATAGCCCCATTTTTCTTTTGGCCTTCTTCAAATTGTCGAATCGTACCAATGATCCTATAATCTGCGGACTTAAGTTTGATAGAACCTTCGTCATCTGTTACACCTGTTTGTCCAAGTTGGTTTTCTTGCATAAGTGTATCAATGTTTTTTCGAGTTACAACTGCATAGCCTTCTTTGCGGAGTTTATCTGTAAAGAGAGCTGCAAAAGAATCGCCCAGCGGTACTATGCTTTGTGGATAATGGTATTGAACAAAAGATTGTGTCTTGGGACTTACTGCCTGTAGCTTGAATGACTCTACAGCAATAGTACCCTTTAGCTTTTGTGAGAATGATGGCAAAGCTAAAGTCGCGATTAAAAATAGTGTATAGATAATTTTTTTCATTTTGATTTTCCTATATATTATGTGGTCTGTGTTGCCATTAGAGAATCATAGTAGCAGGTAAGAAGAGCGATAGTCAAATTATGGCTTTCAGCATAACTCTCATCTATTTCATTGTGGAAAATTGAAACAAAATATTTATCTGCACCTGAGCGAATGCTCCAATCCCATTTATTATTTTCAATCTCTTTAAGATAAAACATAAAGCCTTCGGGCGAATTTACATAATCAATCTGCTTGCCTGTAATCTGTCCAATCTCTGATTGTAGATTGTTAATTGTCACTGTATCATTGTCTGGCTGAATCCAAAATTGCATAAAACCCTCTCTTTCATTAATATAGAAGGAGAGGGTTTATTTTTAAGGAGAATGCAAAGTTACATCCAATCTTCATCCATTTCATCATCATCGTCTTCAGCTTCTGTGACAAATCTACGATATGGATTTTTTACAATTTCATAAACATCGTCAAGAATGTGACCATGTAAATTACTAAGGTTTTCCTTAATAAAAGTATATTTATTTTCAAGCTCTTTCTTATTAGTTCTGTTTCGTGTCACATGCACTAAAACATCTTCATAGGTTTCATCAGAAAGATCAGATAGTTTTTGAATCAATTCATTAAATTCATAAAGCTTATCATCATACTCTTGAATTTCTTCAAGACTTGTCTTTTTAAAATTTTCATTGAAATGATTAGGTCCTGAGCTTAATGTATATGAGAAATGATTAAATTCTTCATAAGCATCAACTTCAATAGTGAAATTTTTATATTTTTGACTTATTTCTCTAAGCTGAATTGAAGGGGGTGACCATTTGGTTTGAAATTGAAAAATGAGTGTGTTATCTGTTAAAGAATAATTATCCACACTAGGCCCACAATCTTCTTCAAGTATGAATTTGAATTCAGTTTTATTATCTTGCTTGAGAGCCTCAAGCGTAGTGTCAGTTTGGTCTTTAATAAAAGACAATAATTCAGATTCGTTAGGTGCTTGAACCTGCATAGTGAGGTAAACCATATTTGCCATAATTGTATCTTCTTTCTATTAAAATAATTCGTCAAATTCATCATCTTCTACATTGCCATATTTTATAGCGGCATTATATAAATCTACTGAAATCTTCATTGATTTATTTTTGCTAATTTGTTCTAAATTTTGGCGATTTATATTTGTAAAATCGATAAATTGATCATATTGTTTTTGAGGCATTTGCAAAAGAGCTTCATAAACATGCTCAGTCCACATAAAATCATAAACCTCGTTGTCAAGATAATCTTCTTTGTCAAATTGTGTAGTTTCCACAATCTCACAATTTCGCCCCTCCAAAATATATAGAGAATCAAAATCATGGAATCGGGTGACCAATTTAAATTTAAAATTGAAATATTCTTGAATTAACTTTTTGATTTGATCAATGGGAGGCTTTTTGCAGGTTCGAAACGAGAATTTGATAGTTGTTTCATCTACAATATCTGTATGTCCAGTAGCAATTAAATTATCGGCGGTCAAATGACCTTCATGAAAAAACTGATAACTCTCTGAGTCTTCAGTGCTTGGTTCAACATCTTTGAAGTGTTTAGAAATAAAACTTTCTAGTTTGTCTTGTGTGGGGGCTGTAATCTGTAACGTACAGCGTGTAAATAATGACATTATTTTATATCCTTTGCGTTTAATATCTGTTTATCTGTTGTAATTTAAAAATTAAACACTATCAAATTTAATATTTTTAAATATTTTTTGATATTTATTTTTGATAGATTTGTCATCAAGAATACAGACAAGGCCAGATGCCATTTTATCTCTGCCAGCTTTAGCCATATTGCTAAGTTTGGTACTTCTACCATTCAAGCCAGATATCGCTCCCCAATCATCTTCACAAAGATTAGAACAATAAAAAGCTGCTGTAATACAAGGGGTAAAAATATTATTTTTGATAGGATAAAAATCCCAAACAAAGGCCAATAAATTTTCAACTTCTCTATGGTGAGCTTTCCAATTAATGGAACTAAGCGAGTCTACTCTGGCTACACCAGCTTTAACAAGTTTGCCTGTAGGAATATTTCCACAAGTGCCTTTTAATTCAAGCCCAGTGGGATAATGCCTAAGTTCAATTTCTGTTGCATTTTCAGCTTCTATAGGCAAGACATCAGGGTAACCTTGTTCGACAGTGTTGCGGAAAGCCCCACAAGCATTTGCTATAGAAGCGGCAAAAAATTCGCCAATAACAGCACCGCTAAACTTCAAAGCGATAGAACTCCAAATGTGTGGAGGAAAAGAGGCCAGGCCTTGATTGCACTCCTGTATAGCCTGAACAAGCTTGGAGGAGTCTATTTCAAATCCACAGTCGAAGGTAATTTCATTGGTAAGATATTTCATTATATCACCATAGAATATTGTGGATATTTTTTAAGAAGTTTTTGGACATCGCTCGTAAGACAATTCGTAATCTAGAATTTTGAAAAGCATAGGTTTCGTATCCTAAAACAAAGGAATAAAGCAATAGCTCTCGTTCGTAAAAATAAACCTGGGGAGGTGTGTTATGAAGAAAGCTATTGCTTTATGGTGTTTCTTATACATCATTGTGTCGGGAACTTTTGCTCAAAAACCCCCGCAAGTAAAAAATTTTTCTACTCAAGTAGAATTATGCTATTGCGTAGGTACTCCATCTAATTATCATGTGAAAATGAGATGGGATTTAATTCCTAAATGTACTCGTTATTTTATCTACAGAGTTGGACAGGGAGTAAAGCCTGACTACAATAAACCGTATGCCAAACTCACTAACAATGAGAATGTTTTCATTGACAGAAATGTAAAGTATCAGCAAAAATGGGATTATTATGTTTGTGGTGTAGTGCCTTCAGGATATTTGCAATTCTCAAATAAATCCACCGCAGTTATCCCTTTATTGGTACTGAAAAATCCAGAAGCTCCAACAAACTTAAGAACATTCGGCTTATGGAACAATGGTGCTTATGATCAACTGGTTTGGGATCCTAACCCTGAAGCTGTATCTTACAATATTTATAGATATAGTCAAAAAATTGGTTCTTCAAATACTAACTCATTTACAGTCAGTCAACTTGTATTTGGAGAAGGCTGGACATATACAGTTACCGCAGTTGATAAGAATGGGTTAGAATCTTTTCCATCTGCTTTGAGTTTAGCTAGAGGTGAATTTGCTCCTAATTATAATTTTGGATGGACTACTAAACCTCCGTCAACTCCTGGAAAATATGTTACTGTGGCTGAATGGAATAACGGGAAACCTAGAAACTTCATCAAATGGCAAGATCAACAAGTTAATGGCCAAGATACTCCTAACGCATACAATATTTACAGAGATGGTAAATTAATTGCTGCTAATTTATGGTCTCAATATTATATAGACAAAGATGTAATATCTGGAAAAACTTATAGATATATTGTTGCTTCTGTAAATAGAAATAAATTCACGACACAAGAAACATTTGGTCCAGCAGCAGATATAACAACTAGATTTGGCCCTCCAGATCCAATTTCAACCCCTGTTAATATAACTGGATTCATTCCCAATGATGACAGCGTGGTTGTTAAATTTGATTTAATTCCAGGGGCAGTTGATTATAGGGTATATGTTGAAGGCAATCCAAATTCAGTTAAATATTCTTCTGGCTACAATATGATTGAAATGAATGGTTTAGTAAGTAATCAATCATACAATCTTATTGTTGAAGCATTGGATAAGTTTGGACCATATCAACAAATCGATGGTGTAATTGGGCCTGGCGCAAGTGGTCCAAGTGGTGAAGTTCATGCTGGTATAAATGGACACGGTGACCCATCTAATAACCCAATAGTTCTTACAAAATCAGCACCATATAAAGTACATACTATTCAAAGAACTTTATCTGGTGAACAAGTATTTTTTGACAACTTTAGAAACTTCCAACCAATTGTTCAAATGCCACAAAAAATGGATGTAATTGAGCAAAGATTTGGAAGAAATTGGCAATACTGGAACAAAAGTGATGTAATTTTAAGATGGTATGAAAACGATAAATGGTCATTCTTCTTGGATGATCTTGATACATCTGCTTCAACTGTATTCTTAATGGGTTCACACTTTATGGACACTATTTATGATGGTGGAACTTTAGGCCAGTCATCTACACCCTCTCACGTTAGTAATGGCGTAATGCTGATGAGCCCAAAGAAAACTGCAAATATAGCTGGAGACAAAGTTCTTCACTTAACATTTGAAGTTGACCCACACTTTAGTGGCAGAAGATGGTGTGACATTCTTTTATTACCTGCTGGAGAGGTAGTTTATTCTGGTAAAGCTGCAGATAAAATTGCACAAAATACTTTATCTGGTAAATTATTTAGATGGGCTATTAATGCTGGTAGTCACTCTATGAATGTTGACACTGGTTATAATCAAGATGGTTCAAGAAAATCTTACAATATTCCAATCAAGTATGTTGGTAGAGATCATATGCCTTGGAATTTGCCAGCTCCTTATAGAAAAGTAAATGATCTTACTGAATATAAAGTTGGAACATTTAAGGTTAACTCTATAAATGAAACATCTAGTGAACTTGATATAAAATGGACTGCTAATTTCAATGACAATGGCAAGTTTCCAGCTTTCACTATGAATACTGGAGCTAGGCCAAAATCTGGATGGATAAAATTTTCTGATTTTGGTGGTGCAGATGAATATGTCTACACTGCTGATACATTGAAAGTTTTAGATAATATTAATTTTGATCCAAGTTACTGGTGGATTAGTCAAGATTCAAAAGATAAACTTACAAAATTAATGGACGCTTATTGCACTACTCGTTCGGGTGCGATCATTTACAGAGCTACAAAAAATCCAAATACTGGTTTGTTTGAAGGTGATATTTTCTTTAGGCCTAGTGTTGAAAGACAAAAAGAACCTTTAAATAGAACATGGCAAGGCTTAGACAGAAGAGCTCAATTTGATCTTTATGTATCTAAAAATAGAGTAGTGGCGATTGAAGATGGTTATTTAGTAGCTGATTCAACATTGCCAGTTGATTTTCCATTTGAAGATATAAATGTCAACTTTACTCACTTGATCTACCACACTTGGAATGAGATTGGTGAAATACGAACTTGGTTGCCAGACAATTCATACTGGATCAACTTCAGACCTTTTGCTGATGAAAGACACTGGGATAACATGGGATTTGAAGTATTGACAAGCTTCCCTGATGTAAAACTATTATAGATAGATATCTTTCAGTTTGATGAACTTGTAAGTAATACTTACAAGTTCATTTTTTTAGTATAATATTATCAAATATAGATTTAGATAGCTAAAAAGGAGCACAAGTGTTTAATTTTTTTAACAAAAAACTACCTAGCGATTTTGACGAGGTGCAAGAAAAAGGCAGAGAAATTAGTGAAATTTTTTATACACCAAATCAAGAATTAAAACAAGATTTTAATTTAATTGATAAAGTAAATAAAAGCAAATTTGAAGACTTTGAGGTGGCTTCATTTGCGAGCTTTTTTGAGAAGCTTGAATTAATTCCAACTGTTGATCTTGGAGACGTAAATATAAAAATCAGAACTACAAACCCATCAGCGCCAATTGATGCTGATTTATGTCAGGTTTGGATGAGAAGAACTTACACAAATCCAACTACTGGGCAAACCACAGAACAATGGGTCAACTGGGTCCCAAATGATGATGTAGCAAAAAAATATTTTAAGTTTAGCCTATTCTCTGGAGAAACTCAGACTTTTAATTTTGATGTAAGCACATTTGATGTTGGAAAATATGATAGTTTTAGATTCATTTTCTTTACTAATCACTGGACGGTACTCGCAGATCAAATGGCGGAAAATGTTTCATTTGAAATTACTACCAAGCAAAAAAGAGTCAAGGCTCCATTTGTAGAAATTTTAGCTGATAAAATTCAAGATCCAGGTTCAGATGGCAAATTGCATATTCCTTATGTAATCAAAATGCCACCTAAAACATTTACCACTTGGGGTGGATGGTTCTTGCTGGGGAAAGGTGGGTCTCTATTTCAGCAACCTTGGATTCCTTATGCAAAAAAGAACGGTTCTGATGTTTTGCCAGACGGTGCAACAAAAGTAGCTGAAGGCCCAGACCCATATTGGTATTCAGAAGGTGAATTAGTATTTGATTATCCAAGTGTAAGCGGTATACATAATTTACAGTTTGGATTATTTGATTATAACTGGAAACTACAAAACTGGATATGGCCAGGCATTAACATTCAAGTGGGCGGAGATAGCTGGGTTACAAAGTGCCCAGACTCAAAATCGCCACCAAGATTAAGAGTAAGTGATGGAAAGCTGGTAAAGATTGATGGTACACCTTACAATATTTATGAAGGCACAACTGGAGCTAATGCCATTACAGCTATAAGAGGTGGCAATTATGGGAATCAATATTTATGGTCTGAAGCACCTGACTACAACAGAACTGGATATTTTAGCTCATTAAAATATCTAGGGCATAAGTTCTTGAGATTTTTATTCAATCCAGACAAATATATTGCTGATAAGATTTACAGAAATAGAATTCAGGACACAATTGGGAAAATGCTCAGTGCTGGATGCCATGTTATTGTTGGGCCTCAGCATATCCCAACCGGAAATGATTTACATGATAAATCAGAAGCATTTTATAAACTTATTGAGCTTATGGCTACTAATTGGAAAAATTTACCAGTTTGGGTGTGTCTTACAAATGAACCTAATGATATTGGAGATTGGAGTTTGTGCAAGCCTATTCTCCAAAAAGCAGCAACAATTTATAGATCTATTGATTCTGACGCTTTTCTTATTTGCCCAACATCTAAGTGGTCAAAAGAAAATACTACCCCAGAAGCAAATGATTTAATTGATCCTCTGTTGGTTGATGCATATGCTTACCACGCTTATAACAATGCTGCAGACGTTATTCCTAACCTAAAACCAATATTGGACAAGGGCGTAGCAGTGATTGTTGAAGAATATGGCTGCGGAGATGTTGAATGGCAAAAAAGCATAAATATTGAAATGCAAAAGCTTTCAAAATTATATCCAAACTTTATTGGATTTGCCACTTGGGCCTGGACTAGAGCTGGAGAAGACGCTTGTCCAATGGTTGAAGATGGTAATCTTGCAAATATTAAATTAACTACTACAGGCCAAATGCAGGCAAAAGATATGCAAATTTGGGATAGTGGTAACTTTATAAATGAAGGCAGCCCCCTGCCAGCTCCTCAACCAAGTCCACAACCTGAGCCTATTCCTACGCCCACTCCTACTCCTGTACCTGTTGATGTCTATACGAAAACAGAAATAGATAGTTTATTGAGTACAAAACTAAATGAATCTTTCAATTTACTAAATGAAGATTTTAAATTGTATGTTAAGCAGTCTATAGAAAGCTATGATTCTATTCAAGATCAAGAAACTAAGCAATTTTTTGATTCTGCTGTAGGAAATTTAGAACTTGTAGATATTGCCGAAATTAACGCAAAATATACAGATGAGTCTGAAGTATCTGCATTAGCAAGTAAAGAAATTACTTTATTTCGAGCTGATTTGTATAACAAGGCTTTAGCTGATTATAACCTTATGCTTAAAAAGGCAACTGTTGCTAAATTAACAGCATATTTAGCTAAGTTCATTCAATACATAAAACCTGTTTAATGAAATCAATGAGCTATCTGAATTTACACAGATAGCTCATTTTTATTTATTTTTATTGATCTGAATTTTTAATAAAATATTCAAGATCTTCTGGAGTACCTAAACCCCACATATTATTAGCATTGAAAATTTTTATTTTTTTACCGTCTTCTATAGCTTGATTGAAGACAGGACAAACATAAAATTCGTTGTTAACTCTGATATCTTTGTTTATCATTTGCTCTGCATATTTTACATAATCAGAGCCTCTCTTCCAGTAGTAGATGCCTACAGTTGCAATATTAGAAATTGGCTTTTTCTCTGCGACTTCTATTACATTTTCAGAAGAATCAATTTTGACATAAGACCACTTTGGATGAGTATTTGTAAATGTTAAGATACCTCCATCACTGTCTGTTTCGTTCATTTTGTACATAAATTCATTTGAATTCCAATCTACAAACTGATCTGAATTAGCAAAAACAAGTGGGTCATCATTGTCTATGTATTCTTTTGCTAATAAAGTTGTGCAAGCCGCTCCCTCAGTAATTCCATCAACCTCGACAATTTTGCAATCAGGAGCAATTACATTTAGCAAGAAATCTAAATTATATTTTTCTCTGTGTTTTTTCTGCACAACAAAAATAAAGTTACCTTTTAAGTTTAGGTTTTCTACAACTAATTGAATCATTGGCTTCCCTTTAACATCAATTAAAGGTTTAGGGAAAGAATATCCAGCAGACTCAAACCTACTACCAGCTCCCGCCATCGGTATTAAAATATTCAATTTTTCATCCTCCCATACAGGGTACTTATCATCAAACTTTTTATTTAAAAACTTATTTATATTATTGTAGTTTGTTTCTTCAATATTTTTAACACGCAAAACATTGTTTGTGCTTTTATATGCAGCAGAAAGACCATTGGGTGAATCTTCTAAAATGCATGTTTCTTCTGGTAAACATTTTAGCATAGACATTGCTTTCCAGAAAATTTCTGGATGTGGTTTAGAATTTTTGACATCTTCATTGGATAAAATCAAATCAAAATATTCAATAATACCAAGTTTAGCCAATGAAACAAAAATTGTTTTTCTAATACTGTTTGAGCAAACTGCCAATAAATAATTATCTTGTTTGAGTTTTTTCATACACTCAATTAATTGGCTAGAGGGATTTAGATTTTCAAGCGCAGATAGTGTGTGTATTTGTTTATCATGCCAAATTTTTTCATGTAAGTTTTCAGGCAGATTTTTTTCTCTAGATAAAATTATTAATTTTTCATTGGTTTTCAAGCCATCATACTTAATCAAGTGCTCGTCATAACCAATGGCATAATTGCTACCAAGTGCTTTATTTAATGATTCAAAATGTAATTTTTTGGCGTCTAAGAGTACTCCATCTAAGTCAAATATAATTAATTTAATCATTTGTTGCTCTTATGTACGTTATATTGAAGTATAACTCCATGATGAAAATCATAAACATTTCTATTTTCGTGCAAGCGACAAATTGATTCTTGATAATTTGAAACATGCTTATTGATTTCATCTCCTAAGCATTGTTCGCTTGTCCTGTAGTTTGTAATTTCGATGTTTGTAAACAATTTTTTATTTTTTGCAAATTTGCCATCAAATATAAATAATTGTGGTTGGATATCAGTACAGTCAAATCCTTGAAATCTTGTTGCTCTATGTCCTAGCTCTGATTTTTCATTGCTTTGCCAAAAAAATGAACCTTTAGCTTGTAAAACATTGCCAATTTTATTAGGTTTAACTTTTGAAATCAAATCATCTACATTTAAAATCAAAGTATCACCTGTTAGTCCTATAACAAAGTCAAAGTCATCTAATTCGTACAATTTTGTGAATCCAGCACTGTAGTTCCTACACAATGAAATACTTGGTAAATCATCTTTATAAACTATACCACCTAAATTTGGTAGTGCTTGATAAAAATCTGAATTTGATTTTATTTGTTCTAAATAATTATTTGTTGTGTCATCGGATGAATGAATTACGACGCACTTGATATTGTTTTTTGTTTTTTTAAGATTATTGATAGATTGCAATACAGTCCAATACTCGTTATACATTGTAATAACAAAACCAATTTTTAATTCACTCATGTCTGATCTCCGATATATATTTCAAATACAATTATAAAGATATTAAATTAATTATCTATTTTCTGGGCTTACATTAATACTTGTTTTATAAACTTGGAGTTAAAGTTTAATCTTTTTTAACACGATAATAAAATAAAATCTATTATCGAGACAAAATTATGAACGAAAAAGAATGGGTTGAAAAAATCAAAAGGGAATGCATGCTTAATGTTGGCCATTTTGACACAAGGTTTGCGATTCAATTAATTGGGAGACCTGGTAGTAAATTAGGTATTGTATCTTTGAATAAAAGTTTTATGTCAATTGATATTATTGATAAAATTAAATATGAGCGATTTTATGACAAGTTTTATAACAGGAACAACAAGGACAGAAGAGAGCCACTTGTCATTGATTATCATATTGAACATTCTATTGGCAAAAGAGGTTTCCAAGAACTTTGGGATTTCTATTATAAGAAGATCAAAAAATAGTTTATGAAAATTAAAACTGTATTATGCGCTTCATTTTGCGGAACTGGAAAGACATTTATTTGTGAAAATTCACAATTCAAGGCAGTAGAAGTAGAATACTGGAAGTACAAAGGTTTAGAAAAAGAATTCCTACAAGATATCAAAAAACTAATTGGTGTTGTTGATATTATTTTTCTTCAAACAGATACTGAAAGCTTAAATCTTTTACACAATGAAGGATTTGAAATAATTCTTATTTATCCTCAGAAAAATTTGAGAAATGAATATTTAGATAGATATATTGAAAGAGACAATCCATATGATTTCATTGGAACAATGATGAAGTATTGGGATAAAAACATTGATGAATTAAGTAATCGAAACTATTGCAAACACTTTGTGTTAGAAAAAAATCAATATATCAGTGATATTATTCATCAAATCATTTAAAATAAAATAAGCCTGCTCTTAAGCGGGCTTTTTTATTAAAAAATAAATTGCTCTCCTTCGAGCCATTTATGCAATATAAACATTAGGATCAGGTTTCGGCTTTTCAGCAGCTTCTATTTTATTGATCAAATCCATGATATTCTCAAAATTAGATTCATAAACAAACTTCATAGGGTCTTTAGTGAGTTCTTGAATATTCACATTTGCCATATAATTTTTTAATTGAATTAATTGCATCTTTAATGCGATATTCAATTCCTGCTTTGGATCAGCAGCCACTGCAATAGCTTTATGCACGACATCTGCGTGTTTAAATAATCCAGCCTTATCTAATGCTTCCATAATGTTATTTTTTAATAATAAAAATTAATTTACCTTCTATGCTCTCATCATTCTATTAATAGCAATCTGCTTTTTATCAGGCTTTACATAAGGTGTAGATGTTTTATGTAAATGTTTATAATAACCCTCTAAAATTATTCTACTACAACCCGTGCTGTTTGTATATTTAGGTTGCTCTGGCTTATCAGCATAGGCATTTGCATTAAGACCAATGAAACCACCAAATAATGTACCAATTAACAAAAATAATATCGAACTTTTCTGTACTACTTTATCCATAATTACCTCCTTTATTAAAAAATAAAAGCCCCTTCAAAAATCTGAAGGAGCTTCAATGCTACATTAGTTCTATTATTAATTATTGTATTTAAAGCCTATTTCTTAATTTAAGATAGTGTTAAATATTTTATAATATAACTATGATTCTCTTTTTTAATGTTTATGTCACCAATGAGGGCACAGGTATACCTTATGACCGTGGCTTACTTAGAACAGACAATAAATTAGATGTTCTAATGTATTCAATCGCTAGTTTTTCAAAGATTTTGCCCTGGAAAAGAGTAATTTTAAATCTTGAATTAGATGAATACTATAAACCAAGACAAGATGAGCTCAAAGAGTTTGTACTAAAAGAATTTGAAGGCCACGACTTAATTCTAAACTGGAAAAGAAATTTTAGGCAAAATGATTGGAAAGCCACTTATGAATTATTCAATGATAGATTCATTTGGTTTTGTGGCAATCATGACCATATTTATATTGATAATGATTTTGAATATTTAAATAATTTTCTAAAGCTTGGCGAGCCTCATGAATTATGTATGTTAAGATATTCTCACTTTCCAGAGTTTATAAGAAATTCACACATCATGGGTAATCCTTTTGATGTTTTGGAGCATGGCGGAGCTTATATGTCTCCTGACCAAGATTCAGTTTGTATTTTGACCAAAGAGTTATATAAAACTTGGTGGTTTGGAGCTGAATTTAATCATTTAGAGTTTCCAAGACCAGATTGGAAGGTATGGCTTAAAAGTGTAAATCCAATACCTTATACATTATGTTTTGTGCCTTACAGAGAATTAGCAAGACACTATGATGGTTATGTACCATTTAATTTGAGTAATTCAATTTGTCCAGCTATTGAAATACCAGATGGTTTCTTTGATAATAACATTCAAATAACATATGGGAGTCAGAAAAAAGATAAATATATTAATTTTGATCCTATGAATTTTTATTACAAAGCTGTAAATGCATCCGGCACAGATTATAAGTGGACTTTGAATGATATGCCTGAATTCTGGAAATCAAGAATATCTAAAATAGAAGCTCATCCAATAATTGAAGATTTGATGAAAGAATATAGGAACAGAGCCGTTCTAAATATGTTTAATTTTGAAGGTTACAAATTAATCGAACCTTATAAAGAAAGAATTTCACATTTTTACAACAGGCAGCAAAATGCATTTAAATAAAGTTTTAAATACCAAAGATTATATATTATTATTTTTAGTATATTTATTTGGTATATTGAGTGGTTTATATGGGAATAGTTTTTTCAGGAAAGAACCTGAGCCACAAGTTATTTTTTTAAATAAAGAACAAATCAAAAAAGAATTAAATAATATTTTTAAACCACAGCTTACAGCAGATGAAATCAAGAAAATTGAAAAGCAAAATGCTATTGAAAGGATGACTAGAAATTAAGAAGAATAGATTTAATTAATCAAATATCAATTTGATCTCGAAGGGTTTTTGCGCGCGTTTGGAGGCAAATCCATGAAAAGATTAAACTCGTTGTATTTGATGGTCAAGTCTAGACTTCTGGCTTTTATCATCCTTTATATATTTCCTTTATGGAAGAATGAATCTGCGGTAAAGTTCGTTGATACATTTGGAAGTTGGCGATTCATATCATATCAAACACTCTTCATGATTGTATGGATATTGTTGAATATTTTGCTAACTATGAGCGGTTTGCTCCCAGCGTTCGACCCTTATCCATTTGTTCTTTTGAATCTTATGCTTTCATTTCAGACAGCGATATTCACTCCAATAATTTTGTTGGGGCAGAATCATCAATCGGAAGGAGTGAATCAATCAATCCAACATGATTTGGAATGTGATTTGAGAACAGAGCACGAGCTTAAGGAAATTAAAGCGATGTTAGAGCGCCTTATGAAGGAATTGGGTTTATAGCCATCTAGACAGGAAAATCCTCACTTCTGGTGGGGATTTTTCTATATAAAACCATGTTTCACATTGTATGTGATATAATCAGAATAATGTATTTTAGCCCAATTGTCTTCACATCTTTTGAGCATCATATAATCTTCAACACCACTATTTTTAAATCTAATTGAATGGTCATCAATGAATTTTCTTTTCAATGCAAACGATATGCCAACCTGACCAATTGCTAATTGATTGAATCCTGGCGGAGGCAAAATTGTTTCTCTGTCAGGCGAATAACTCATTTTAAATAAACATACATCCATTTCTGGATTTTGTTCTAATTCTAAATAAAAATTATTTATATAATCAGGGGTAAAAGTATCATCATCATCGAGGAAACAAACCCAAGGTGTATGTGAGATTTCAATGCCTTTATTTCTTACAAGACCAGCACCATTCACATCATTGCCGATTTTATTTATAGAGTAATAAATAATCCTTGGATCATCTAATTTATTGTTGTATTCAACACCATCAAGTACAACAATACAAGTCCAGTTAGGATTAGTTTGAAAAATAAGGGAAGAGAGCGCCAAATTGAGCGAGTCTCTTCCCTTGCTTGGTATTATAACAGTAATCATTACAGTTCAGATAATAATTGTGCTATCCTTAAAATTGAATCAGATTCATTAAAGTTTCCATTTGCATCAAGCTTTTTAGCATAGGAAATTAAATTAGAAGCAACTTTTATATTGTTTAAAATTTCAGAAGATTTCTTTTTGGATTTCTTTTTGGATTTCTTTTTAGATTTATTATATTGCTTCCAAGAAATAGCAAAAGCTATTGATTTTTGTTCTTCTTCACTTTTTTCTGGATAGAAATCAGGATTTTTTAATAATGTTTCAACTAAATCATCTACTGGCTTTGGCATAACAATCACCTCTTTATATAAAATATTTTATTATACCAAAGCCAAAAGACCTTTAAATACTTAGCTGTGTGACAGCTATGACCTGTCCGTTCTCATCACGAAGAGCTGAAGAGCCTGTATCAACGCAGAGCACATCTTCACGACTGAAAGGAACATAATCCATGCAGATTCTGCTAACAATATAGTAAACACCATCTTCTGGATCGGGTAAATTTACAATTGAATCAAATTCAGTTTTAGCAATTGGAATACCATCTATCTTGCCGATAATTATTTGATTTGTTTTTACATAACAAGGATTATCTGCTTTAGGTAAAGTAGCATATCCAGCAATTGTAATTTCATGACCAATTAAATTTACCAATTTTTTAAATTCTGGATACATTATAATTCAATACCACCAATGCCTTCATTACGCATGGGTTGATATACATAGCCAGAAAGGTCACCATTTGGCTTCAAATCATTGATAAGAACTCTGGCTCCACCACCAATTCCCATGACAAGTTGATCATAGACAACACCTGCATACGACAATTGTTTGACAGTGACTTCACGCAAACTTTCTTTGCGACCAGTGGTTAAAATAATTTTATAACCTTTGGAATCCCACTCTCTGATTTTATCAATTGAACCAATTATCATCTTAGGTTGATAACCTGGCTTGGCTAGTTCACAAGGATCACCTTGCTCCCAAATAGTGCCATCAAGATCGCAAAAAATAGTATAATTTTTAGTAGCCTGATCGATATTGTGTTCCATTTTATAACCTAATAAAGTCCCCAGAATGGCCAAGAACCTACATATGATGGGGTTGGGTTACCAGAGCAGGTATTGAAACCAGATCCGCCACCAGCATTTGTTCTGAATGTACATGGAGGAACAGAATAGCTTGCAGAAGTTGGGCACAAAGCTAAGAATGCCTTAACATTCATATATTTCGCGTGACCATCTGCATAAGCAAATGTGAGACCATCAGAGTGTGGTGCATTATTCTTATCTGGAACACCATTAGGCATCAAGTAAGGAGTCCAGGACTCACGAAGAGCAGCTGGCCAGAGAACTCCACTAGAGCTGATGTAAGAGAAACTAACCTGATTACGAAGCTCCATAAGAACCCAAGTGTCCGCAGGAGTTTGCACACCAGCAAGTGTACCGCCCAAGAAACTAGGATTTTCTCCTACAGGGTTGAGAGGTCGGCCACTCAAGGAAAGATT
>JACCDG011375341.1_pt1 | contig 16262 bp, 15 predicted proteins | sample 7442471 | NCBI WGS metagenome assembly JACCDG01 (sample SAMN15323444, study PRJNA562643) | freshwater metagenome | isolation source: river surface water | place: USA:Blue River Watershed | collected 2017-08-17 | reverse complement strand
GCGAAGTCATTCCAAGCCTCTTTGCTCAGAAAACGATGAGCTGTTTGCATACGAGCAACAGCCTCAAGCACAAAAGAAGAAACCTTTGCTGAAGTTGCAACTCGTTCAAGAGCATCCATAGTCACCTCGCACAGGTTTTCAAAATGTTTGGAAGGGTGGTGTAAAAAACCAACGCACCGTAATCGACAGCGCTCCCAACCTATATCCAATTTTACTGCACGACCCGCTTTGGTTTGAAGTTGAATATGCGTTTCAAAATGACAAAAGACCCGAAGGCCTTTTCCTTGATGTCCTAGCGGACAGGGCATCGCTGCGGGACTCTGTTACCCTTACTGGCGTGTAGGACCTAGAAGATCTAGGCAGCTAGTTCGTATACGCACTCGCTCACGAACTGTCTTTAAAAGAAACCGACGGGTACGCAGAGCACTCGTCGCATGCAAGACTCTCTACCGATTGCTCGGACACCCACACCAAGTAGGACCTAGTTGCCTAGGTGGCGCCTCTTTTTTCACCTGCTTTGAGAGGAATGGGGCTGACAGTTTCGGATGCTGTTCGCGTGTTCCTGATCCGTATCGTTGCAGACAAAGAGCTACCGTTCGCGCTCAAGGCGCCTAACGAGAGCAGTCGTGCGGCTATCGCTGAGGCTGATCAGATTGTTCAGAGCCGCCGTGCTCGCTTTGCAACCGCTGACGCACTGTTGAATGGCCTCGAAGAAGCCAGCCGCAAGTAGGCGGGCAAGCCTACCTCGGGCTTCAGACTACACAAGAGAATTTCAGAAGGACTGGCAACGCCTGTCTCATTCAGGTCGGTACGACTTGAATGCGCTGAAAGAGGCAATGTTACTTCTGATTGCGAACAATGGACTCTCGCATTTGTATGAATTGAAACTGGTCGATTTTGTTTTTCTAGGTAAGAATCGCCGAACTAAATACGTGCACCCAACAAGCATGGCTGAAATTTACTTTAGTGCCTTAGGTAAATGCCTATCTAAGGCCGCTAAATCCACGGACTACGATTGATCTCTAATTTAATACGATCAGTATTTTCGGAACACCTATAGCTGTGTTGCTGCATTGCGTATGAGATAGGGAAGGGAGAAAACGTAGATCCAAGCACACCCGACACAAAGATTTAACTTAAATATTTTGTCATGCGAGCATATTATTTTTGAGTAAAAATTCGATTTTACATAATTAATTATAGGTAGTATCTTCCGAGGTTGTATGGAGATGCTCGGGATTTTTTTGTTGGGAATTCGTAAACTGCATCCATTGCTCGGCATGAGCGTACAGCTCGATTTAGTTAGAGATTACTTAAATCGATTTTATTTGAAAGATTTATCATGAAATTGGTCATTTTTTCCAAAAATTATCTGCTACTGCTTAGTATACTATTAAATTTATATGTGTAATCCTTTTGCACCAAAGAGCCTAGTTGAGGCCCAGGGCTTACGGTACAAGTTACTTTTAAAGCATCAATTTCAAGAATCGACAAAAACAATGCTACGCAAATTCTTCTTGGGTCTTCTTTCTCTCTTGTCAATAAGTCTGCTTGCGTTTGGCGTAATGAGGCTTGCCATGGCAGACTCTTCGATCACTTATCGCGGAGATTTTAATGGCGATGGTAAGCCAGACTATTTGCAAATTAAGTACAGGTTATCCGATAGAAATGCTACTAGCGGCTCCAGTGGGTTTGTCTACATTTCAAATGATAGTGGTGGATACACAAAATATGCAGGATTAAATTTTGCGAATGAGCTTTATACAGATACAACCAACGTTATTGTTGGCGATTTTAATGGTGATGGTAAATCTGATTTCATTCGTCAAGAGAAAGGCATGTGGGCGAATGATAATTTGTATATGTCTCAGGTTTATTTAAGTAACGGCGATGGAGCATTTAGGCGTATTGAATTATTTCCTGGATCAAATTGGCTTCATGGAGACTTGACCAACATTAGTGTGGGTGACTTTAATGGTGATGGCAAATCTGACTTCATTCGTCAGGAGAAAGGCGTGTGGGCGAATGATAATTTGTATATGTCTCAAGTCTATTTAAGTAACGGGGATGGTACGTTCAGACAATTTGATCTGTACCCCAGATTAAATTGGCTTCATGGAGGCTTGACCAATATTATTGTGGGTGACTTTGATGGCGATGGTAAATCTGACTTCATTCGTCAAGAGAAAGATTATTGGGCCAATGATCAGCTTAATATGGCCCAAGTCCACTTTAGTAATGGTGATGGTACGTTCCGAAAAGTGGAGTTGCCAGAATCAATCTATTGGCTGAATGGTAACTACGTTACTTTAATAGCCGGGGATATTAATGGGGACGGCAAAACTGACCTGCTAAGACAAGAAAGAGGCGCTTGGGCTAAAGATTCCCACTGGACTGCACAAGCGCTGCTAAGTATAGGTGATGGCACCTTTGCTCAGGTTGAGTTGCCCGATCAAAATGCTATGAGTGGCGACGTTTATCGTTTACGCCTGATGGATTTCAATGGTGATGGTCGATTTGATGTGGTAAAAGAAAAAATAACAAGAAATATCAATGATCCCTATTATGAAGTTTACACCACGCAGTATTCTCCTAAAGTAGGTTCTTTGGGCTCGGAGGGCGCAAAGAATAGTTCACTTTATGACCCGTTTGCATACACTTGGAAGAAATCCATAAATGATGGAACAAGCTACTTTATTAATCCTTTTGAGATTGATGAAGATGGTGATAGCCTTACAAAAAGAATTTGCAGTAGTTCAGGTTCGGGGGAGTCTGTAATCTGTGTTTCTATTCCACTCAAGGCTCCGTGGCCAAGTGACCCGAAAGAAGATAGAGCTAAGGTTCAGGACTGCTCGACAATAGGCAGAACCCCAAGGCAACTTACGAACGCCTTACCAAAATACTTGCCAATATATCCCAATCCAGAAGAAAAAATTCAAAGATTTTATGTTGAATGGACTAATCAGAGCGTCATGATCGATGGTGACGATTTGAGGAGATATATGATAATGAAATTACAAAAAGATTTTCCATTTTACCAACTGACTAGGTATATTGATCACTTAGGTGGAAATGGCAACAGATCAGCATGGGAAGTTCAGCTTCTGGCGCCCATGTCGATGCGGGACTTCTCAAGAGCCGTGCAATTGGCATTCCTCAATGACTCAACCCCGTTTTATACAAGTGATCCTATGGAGGATTTTAAGAGAAAGACAAATTGCCAATATGATGCAATTGAGCCGATTCGAGTTCTCGAACCTGCTGCAATGAAACCTAATAAAATAAACGGATATATTAATAGTTCTCTTTATTCAAGTATGGAAAATGGAGATATTTCTTTAGCTGAAAATTTAACCGATAAAACTTCACGTTATCCTGCTGTAAACTATGCTGCACCAGATATTTTGATGATGCATAAGATATATTCCGAAAATATAAAAAATTGGACAAAAACAAAATCAACCGAATTGGCAAATGTAAACATTGCTGTGATTGATATGGGCGCAGTTTCGCCACTTGTTACAAATGGCCCATCATTCGACGTTGCCAGCATTTTAAATCCGGAATATGTAGCCGGAATGAAATTCTCGCATGCAATGCTGGTTGCTTTTCAATTGGGTGGGAAGGCTTTTTATGAAGGAGATAAAATATTCGAAAACTCCGAGTATACGATTGGAGCTATTCCACGTTCAGCGATGGATGGTCAATTAGTCGCCTTCGACATGTACACCACCAAATACAATGCAGATGAATCCATTTTCAGTCTTCTTGGAAAAGATTTTAAAGAGCTAATATTTCCAAACACACTTGCTGCATTGATATATTATATTTCAGGGGGAGTGTACCCAATCGAGCCGGGGTGCAAAACGAATTATTCGTGTTTTATGTCTCATGGTGTACCTGTTAAGAATACAATTGCAACATCGACAAATATTATTTCCACCTCATTGGCTTATTTAATTGACACAAACGAATTGTTAAAAATTAGCAACGAAGAAATAAATAAAAATTTCGCATGCGGCGGCCCGATTTCTCAAGATTTTCTCAATGGTCGATATTACAAAATTCCAGTGATTCAGGCAGCAGGCAACTCTCCAAATCAGCTGGCAGCCATGGGCATTGCATGCCAAGACCATGTGATTGGTGTTGTTGGAACTGTAGTACGCCAGATTAGCCAAGATACCTCGCGAGCACTTGTCACTGTAGATATCAACTCCGGTGCGCCACTTAGAGATTTGCCTGGAAATTACGTTGGGGCTCCATTTTCATATTGGCTCTATGAGCGTGAGCAGCCCAGTGATTTTCGCAAAATTGATGGTACATCCTACGCGACCCCTTTGGTTGCTGGGATATTTGCAACAGCATTGACTTTAGCGCCAAACAATCAAAAATTTGATGCGAAAAAACTTACTCAATTTACAGTCGATAGTGTGAATCAAAAATTGTATTTAACTAATGACTTTCATCACAGATCTAATGATTACGAAGAAAATAATATCCAAATGGCTACTACTCGAGCCCCGATTAATGCCGCATGTTTTTTGCAGTATTTTGCCAAATTAAATAAATATCCAATCATAAACACATACAATCCCATAAATAATTCTTTAAATATTTGCAATTTTGGTCCGTGAGATCGTAAGCTCCCCCAAATGGTGAACAAGTTGAAAATAGAGACTTTCGCTACTTTGAAGGAAGAGAGCGATGAGGAAGTCGGAATTTACGGAAAGCCAAATTGTTGGGATATTGGGCGAAGGCGAGTCGGGTTTGCCGGTGGCTGAGATATGCCGCAAATATGGCATCAGCCCCGCCACGTACTAGCAGTGGAAAAGCAAGTATTCGGGCGTATCAGCGAGCGAACTCAAGCGCATCAAGGATCTTGAGGCTGAGAACAGCAAACTGAAACGCATGTACGCAGAGTTGGCGCTTGAGCGCGTGGCCATCAAGGACATTTTGTCCCGAAAGTTCTAACGCCGACAGCCAAGCGTGCGGTGATCGAGTCGTTGGTAGACGGCCACCAACTCTCGCGCTTCAAAGCTTTGCGTGGGTTGTGGATTACAACGAGTTCAGACCCCACGACGCCCTTGGTGACCTGACTCCTATGGAGTTCAGCCAAGGACATTTAAAACAGGAATCTCTAGTTTTGAAATGTCCACCTAAAGGGGAAGCTTACGAAAGCTTGTGCGAAGCTGTAAAAATCGCTGCCATTTCGGCATGTGTATAATTTAATATGATCTTTATTTTCGGAACACCTATAGCTGTGTTCCGGCATTGCGTATGAGGTAGGGAAGGGAGAAAACGTAGCTCCAAACACACCCGATACAAATATACATCAAAATCTTCGATGGTTGTCAAAGAAAATAGGGTAGCTTTGGGAAGCATAAATGCATAAATCTAAGTCCCAAAAAGATAAAAGGCCCAAAGGCCTTTTGTTTAATTCACTTAAAGGTGCGGTTGTTGGGCAATTTTATTCGTTGCCATCATCTTCTAAATTGTCGGGCAAGCGACCTTCAGGATCTCCCGATACTACAGGCCCCTCGTACGAGGCAAAGTCATTCCAAGCCTCTTTGCTCAGGAAATGAGGAGCTGTTTGCATACGAGCAACAGCCTCAAGCACAAAGGAAGAAACTTTTGCTGATGTTGCAACTCGTTCAAGAGCATCCATAGTCACCTCGCACAGGTTCTCAAAATGTTTGGAAGGGTGGTGTAAAAAACCAACGCACCGTAATCGACAGCGCTCCCAACCTATAACCAATTTTACTGCACGACCCGCTTTGGTTTGAAGTTGAATATGCGTTTCAAAAAGACAAAAGGCCCGAAGGCCTTTTCCTTGATGTCCTAGCGGGCAGGGCATCGCTGCGGGACTCTGTTACCCCTACTGGCGTGTAGGACCTAGAAGATCTAGGCAGCTAGTTCGTATGCGCACCCGCTCACGAACTGTCTTTAAAAGAAACCGACGGGTACGCAGAGCACCCGTCGCATGCAAGACTCTCTACCGATTGCTCGGAAACCCACACCAGGTAGGACCTAGTTGCCTAGGTGGCGCCTCTTTTTTCACTTGCTTCAAGAAGATTTATTAGCAAATTGTAGCAGCCGCGCATCAGGTTCGAAATAGATTGATGCGTCAAAGCGGTGTAATCCATACGTGCACCTTTGGTGTTTAGACTTGAGTACGAACTGTGAGATAATTAGTAGACCAATTTTAAATTTGAAATTATTGTTATGAATCAACAACTTGCTGAAAAATTGGACGATGCAATTATTTCATCCGAGGATTTCTTCCATATCGCCCGGCTTGCGATTGCAGGTCAGGGCGATGACGTTCGGTTATTTGTGGCGAAGATGGTTCGTCTTCATCGTGAAGACCACCCCGACTTTGCTGAAAAATTGGAGAAATTACTAAAAGGGCAACGTCAAGCACGTTCTACGCAGTTACTTAGACGTATGGAGGTAGAGCCGCAGCCGCTACCCGTCATGCCAACTGACGCAGACTCACGATTGTCTTTGTTCAAGCGCTTTGAGGACACTGGTCAACAGTTGGCACCTTTGCTGAATGCAAGTTTGCAGCAGTCTTTTGCACAATTGATCAAAGAGCGCCAACAAATTCAGCGCTTGCATGAACTGGGTCTGAATCCAAGTCGTTCAGCTATTTTTTTGGGCCCCCCTGGAGTGGGTAAAACCTTAACTGCTAGATGGTTGGCATCTCAACTGGGCGTACCGTTATTGGTCTTGGATTTGACAACTGTTATGAGCAGTTTACTGGGCAAAACAGGCGCAAATTTGCGTGCTGCGCTGGAGTATGCCAAGCACACCCCATCCGTTTTGTTGCTTGATGAGATTGATGCGATTGCAAAGAGACGCAGCGATGATTCTGATGTGGGAGAGCTCAAGCGCTTGGTGACCGTGATGTTGCAAGAGGTCGATGATTGGCCTGCTTCTGGCTTGTTGCTTGCTGCAACCAACCACCCTGAGTTAATTGACCCAGCTCTATGGAGACGCTTTGATTTGGTGGTTAAGTTTGAATTGCCAGACTTCAAACAAATCAAACAAGCAATAGAACGGTTTTCAGCCGATGCCATGCCTTTGGTCGCACGTTGGCAGGAGGTGCTTGCGTATGCGTTTGAGGGGGCATCATTCAGCGATATTGAGCATACCTTACAACGGTTTAGACGAACTTTGGCACTGGGTGGTGCCAGACTGGATGAATTGGTAGAGGATTTTTTGCGCACACGCATGCCAGATTTGGATAAGGAAAAGCGCAAAAAATTTGCTGCTTTATTGACACAAAACACACAACTTTCGCAGCGAACCATCTCCGAGCTCACAGGCGTGGCCAGAGACACCATTCGAAAACTCAACACGCCTAGCGTGACAAGCACTGTTGGCAGGGGGTAAAGTAAATGGCACAAACCAATTTTCTTATTGGACGAGGTGAACTTTTAACGCAACCCATCGACATTAAAAAAGGCGGTGGAACTAAAGCTGTGCCTTACACGTTAGAAGAGGCGCGTGAGGTTTTAGCCCCTCAATGTGAACTCATGTTTCAGCAACTTTCTCAAGTGCCGCTAGAGGCGTGTCCGCACAACATGGCAGTAGCAAAGTTGGTATTGCATCCGCAATTCATTGCAAAGTCTTTTTTCCCCATGGGTTTGTTGAGGGCCAATGATTTGCGTTCGGTGGGCAGTCGCAATACAACTATCACGCCTAGAAAGTGGACTAAGAAAGTCAGCCCCATACCCGTGACGACGACTGAGATTTTCATTGCAGGTAGTCGAGAAAATTTTAAAGAGCTTGGGCATTGGATAGAACATGCAACACAACGCCAGTCGGGTGCTGTGGAGTTGGTACGTGTCGAGGCGTTTTCTTCCTACCCTGCACACAGTCGTTACAAAAATTTGGGAGAGGCGTCTCAACGGTTTTATGAGGTGGGCATTCATTTGCTAGGGGATGAAGATTCAAGATTTATTCAAGCTGCACTGGCACAGTACGCCCACGGCTTGGGGATCAAGGTACATACGCAACTTGCATTACAGGCTGGCAGTTTGTGGTTTGTGCCGGTTGAGGGCACGCCTGCTGCAATGAAAAAATTAGCAGAATTTTCTTTTATCCGTGTACTGCGTACCATGCCTCAACTGAGAGGTTTGCGGCCCATGTCGCGAAGCACAATATTGCCTGTAGATTGTCAGCTTCCTAATGAGATGCCAATCTCAAGCGCGCCTCGTGTTGCCATACTTGATGGGGGCTTGCCCAAGCACCATCCACTGCCAGCTATGTGGCTTGACTCTTACAAGCTTAGCGATCCACTAGCCAAAGATGATGCGGACGCTATCGAGCACGGCTTGGCTGTGACTTCGGCATTTTTGTTTGGCCCCATCACTCCGGCTGGAATTGCACAACGTCCCTATGCAAGCGTTAGTCATGTGCGAGTGTTAGACAATGACATCCATACCGAAGATCCATTGCAGCTTTATCGAACCTTGGGGCATATTGAAGAGGTTTTATTGTCACGTCAATACGATTTTGTAAATCTAAGTTTGGGGCCGGATTTGGCCGTTGAAGATGAAGATGTGCATGCGTGGACGTCGGTGATTGATGATTTGCTCAGTGATGGTGAAACATTTATGACGGTTGCGGCGGGCAACAACGGTGACCGAGACAGCGAGCTTCAATTTAATCGGATTCAAGTGCCTTCGGATTGCGTCAACGCCGTGGCCGTGGGCAGTGCCAATGATGTGGGCAAGGATTGGAAAAGAGCTCGTTACAGCGCTGTTGGCCCTGGACGTAGGCCAGGAGTGGTCAAGCCAGATGTACTCGCCTTTGGCGGTGATGCTGCAACAAAATATTTTCATGTGCTTCATCCCTCCACACAACCGCACTTGATTCCTATGCAGGGCACCAGTTTTGCCTCTCCCTTTTTACTTCGAAGTGCCGTTGGCGTTCGGGCCGTGTTGGGCCATGATTTGTCTGTGTTGGCTATCAAAGCCTTATTGGTGCATAGCGCCGTTCAAAATGACATTGATAAAAGCGAGGTAGGGTGGGGCAAGGTGTCTGAACATTTGTCCGACATCATTACCTCTCCTCCTGGCGTGGCTCGAGTGGTATATCAAGGCGAACTTAAGCCGAGCAAGTACCTTAGAGCCTCTATTCCTATTCCTAGAACAGGTTTGACGGGGAGTGTGAAGATCAAAGCTACTTTTTGTTATGCATCTGCGGTGGAGCCGCAAGATGCGTCTAGCTATACACGTGCTGGACTTGAAATTACGTTTCGCCCTAACGCCAGTAAATTCAACAAAGACAAAAAAACGGGCAAGACGAGTGCCCAGCCCAAATCAGCTAGTTTTTTTGAAGCCGATCATTACGCTACTGAGGAAGAAAGACGTGCTGACTGGGGCAAGTGGGAAACCACGCTGCACGCCGAGCAAGAGTTTAAGAAGGGGGCAAGCTTGAATGCACCAGTGTTTGACATCCATTACAACGCCCGCGAATCAGGCGCTGCTACGGTAAATGCCGACAAAATCAAATATGCTTTGGTTGTGACGGTTGAGGCAATGAAGCATCTTGATTTGTACAACGAAATTTTGCAAGGTGAGCCACTGCTGGTACCGATTCAGCCGCAAGTCAGTATTCCCATTAATCTTTGAATATGCAAGGCGGGGAGGAAGGCGATTTATGCGCAAAGTAACTGGAATTTACAATTAATTAAAAATAGTCAAATAAATTGGAATCCTTTGTTAAAATTACCCAAAAAGGAGATCAAAAATGGCAACCAAGCCAATCGTAGCGACACCCCCTGCCAAACGGCCAGAATCTTCAACCAGAATCGCGAATGATGAAGCCCTGCGTAAATCCATCCCCTTTGATGGCCAAGTACGTACTCACGATCAAAAAATCACGACCGTGTTCCAAACTCGACCTACGCCCCCTGATCCTGGTAAAAAGTAAGATTGCTCCATGGCTGAGCTTGATCAAGCTAAAACAGACTCCAATGTACCTACGCCACATAAGCTATTGTGGCGTATTCGGTTATCTGCGCTATACCACCTTAAGCGAGAGCGTTTTCTTGATGGTATAGACCGCGCTGCTAAAGGGATTGCAGCACTAGGGGGCGCGGCGGCCTTTTCCCAATTCAAAAGCCCCGATAGTAACCAAGCTCTATGGTTTGTTGGGGCCATAACTCTGGTGTCGACTCTTTCGCTAGTTTATGGTCCATCCGCCAAGGCCCGAAAGCATGCGGAGCTAGCCAGAGACTTTAGGCGCTTAGAGGCCGCTGTGCTAGAACATGGCGATGACCTCACGCTAACTAACCTTGCGAAGTTCCATGGTCAGTGTGTCAGCCTTGAGTCATCTGAACCCGCAGCCCTAGGCGCTTTGGTCACCCAGTGTCACAATGAATTATGTGCAGGTGAAGGTTTTTTCAATGACATTACGCCACTTCCAATCCTTGATCGGCTTTTTAAGAATTGGTTTGATATCGACCAAACTCCGCAAACAAGAAATAATAAAAAAAACTATGCGATGACGCTATTGTTATTTATAGGATTTTTTATTGTGAGCGTTGCTTATTTTTGGCGAGCAGAATCTGCTTTTCTGCAATCATTATTAAACTGTTTGCTACTTACAAATAGCAAACAGTAAATGTAGAGATTAGTGAAATTAACCGCCAAATTTTTTTGAAAGTTTCCCTTTTTTGGTCAGAATGCCCACCCTTTGTAAAAAAGCGCTAGCTGTTTGGCTAGATGCGGCGATTTGAGCTCGATACGCTTGAACGCGATCTGCAACTTCAGGGTCTGACATCCTGTAGCTTTTGATGACTTGACCGCTTGCTGTGCGAGCAAAAAGCGCTTGTGTAGAGTGATGTTTTGTCTCTGTCTTCATTGGTTCATTTTGACTTAATTGACAGGCGATTTAAAAATGGATTCCAGCAGTTTTATCGCAAAGCCATACTTCTATTTCGACCTCACGGGCGAATGCAATTTCCCTAGTCCGGAGCTCATTGATCTCAATGCGCGAAAGGGCATTGTGACCGCTTTAGTTCTGGATGCGAACATCTGTCTGAACCTGGCTTCCTACGCACAAGGAAAGTTGGACCCGATTAAAGAATCGATGATTCGCCAGTTCCTACTGGCAGTCGAGATGGTCAAAGTAGATGTCGTTCCGTACTTTGGCTGTCTAGAGCTAGCATCAACTCGAAATAGCGACCAACTGAAAACCGACAAACTCTCAGGCATAACATCTAACGTCGCACGTGCACTTAAACAGAGTGAGGCCTCATTGGCGTTGGGACATCAAATCTTTCCCCAATTCGCGGACGAGTTAAAGATGACTGACAAGTCCTTGTCTGAAGCGTTTCCTATGCTGCGTTATGCCTATTGTTGCTTCTTAAAGATTTTTGAGATTAACTCTCGGAGGTTTCTGAAAGATCGTGCGGTCAAAAATTTCATCGAATTCTTCGATTGGTGCGAATCTATGGATTGTCATGTCGGTCTAATTTCACAGGTAGCTTTTGCTTTATTTGGCGGAGCCAAAGAAGCTGACAAATTGCTGCGTGTTCGCAAAGACAAGACGCCGCTTGATGCAGCTTGGGGGGCGGCTTGGGACATCTGGCATTGCTGGATGGTTCAAAACTACTTTCCGACGCTACCCGTGGATGGCCTGTCACAGCACACGATCTTTGTTACCGAAGATGCCGCCGCAGCCTTCATCGCTGGCAATTGTTTGCCACGTGCAATATTTACAAATACTGGCGCACCTTTCTTATCAACATCTGTTTTAAGCTACGATTTTCCATACTATGCCGACAAACAGGAGCGTTTAAAGGAACAGCTAAGAGCTAGGGATTCCCGTCGACTGAATCGAATACTTTTGAAAGTTATAAATGACAACAAATTTGATCATGCTCGCGTTAGAAATGAAATTGACCGATTGGAGCAAACAGTAATGTGAAGTTGTTCAATCAGTACGCATTTCTAATTTAATACGATCAGTATTTTCGGAACACCTATAGCTGTGTTCCGGCATTACGTATGAGGTAGGGAAGGGAGAAAACGTAGCTCCAAACACACCCGCATCAAATATACCCTATAAATAGGCATAGTTGTCAAGAGAAAATTAGAGGGATGGGAGTCGGATTTTGGCAAAGAGCAAGCACCAAAGGTGTTTTGCGTTGCCAACTACAATTCGCCCCAAGAAAAAATTAAGACTAGAACTATAAGTTATGAACCATCTTGATATCACTGACGGTGACATCGGCGAGCATCAAGAAGCTGTTGAGCAGCACCATCGATTTGAACCAAGGCTAGTTGATGGCGTTATGTGGGATTTCAAACACCTTGATGCATTTGCGTTAAAAGTCCCTGTTGAACTTTCACCAACCGTTGTTGTCACACTAGACGTCATCGTTTTGTTTACAAATCACTGCTTCACGCGTGGTATTGCAACAAATGAGAAGTTGTCAGATGAGTTCTTATGGGACGATGGCCGAGAGGTTAGGGCGCTCGATCCATCCAGATATGAATTATCTACTCTCCATTTGCGAAGAATAGTGCAAGAGCTACCAAAACGTCCGGTGCTAATTGCAGACAGTCAGCGGCCAAATTACGTCACCTTTGAGGTGCAACCTAGCAATCCAGATGACCCTGTTATGGTCTATGCAGTTTTCTTCATTGCTGAAAAAGATAACAAACGATCAAAACGGGTTTTACTCAGGGTTCAAAGCGCGTACTTGCTTGAAGTCCAAACCAGACGCCAACAAAAGGCTGAAAAGATTAGCTTTCGAAAGCTTTTGAAGCGTGCCTATTTGAAAAAGTAGGCAAAAAAACCAACGGCCACACAGGGTGGCCGTTGCATGCAAGATTCTCTACCGATTTCTCGGACTCCCACTCCAGGTGGGACCTAGTTGCCTAGGCGGCGCCTCTTTTCGCACTTGCTCATAGAAGGTCTATGTATGAAATTCTAGCACCAAATTTTCTTATGACAAACCATTGGGCAAAAAGAATCTCGTAGCTAGGGCTGTGTTTAACATAAGCTTACAATTTAGCTAATATTTTTATTCCGGTTGTCAACGAAATAACGACGTTTTGGGTGTGGGTCAAGGTTGAAATCGCACGCCCAATGCACCATGCCCATCATAAATCATCGCTTGTTCAGGACTTTCTAGACGCTCTTTGGCTTGAGGATGGATTGTCAGATGGATCTGTAGGGATCTATGCAATGTACCTTCGCCACTTCTCGCGGTGGCTCGACGAGCATGGGCATCCCCCGCTTGAACGAACAACGTTGGAGGCCATTCGTGGCTTTTTGAAAGCCAAGCACCGAATATACAGTCCAAGAACCTCGAATTTGGCTGTCACTGTCCTAAAAAGATTTTTCCGCTGGGCAATTCGAGAAAAATGCGTGCTGATTGACCCAACGAGTCGGGTGCTATTAGCTCGGACCCGCCCGAGCTTTCCGAATTGCTTGAGTGAGAGGCAGGTCCAAGACCTTCTCAGTGCAATTCAGGTGGACACAGTGCTTGGCTTGCGCAATCGCGCCATGTTTGAGCTGCTTTACGCCTCTGGCATGAGGGTGAGTGAGTTGGTTAGCCTTCGCTCAATCAACGTTAATTTGAAAAGCCGAGCGCTTCAAATTTGGGGTAAGGGCAACAAAGAGCGAATCACAATTTTTGGAGAAATTGCCCATGAGTGGCTGCTTCAATATTTGAATGAGGTACGGCCCTTGTTGATTGCGGGAACGGCGAATCCATATTTGTTTGTGACGAATCCCAAATTCGTTGGCCGAAAGCTTCACATCGGCGAACGCTGGATAGGGAAGCTAGCCAAGCGCTATGCGATCAACGCAGGCATCACACAAACAGTGTCACCGCATACATTGCGACATAGCTTTGCCACCCACATGCTCAACAATGGCGCGGGATTGAGCACGATTCAAATGCTGCTTGGCCACGAATCAGTGAATAGCACCCAGATCTACACGCATGTGGCAATCAACCGATTGAAAGAGCTTCATAGACTGCATCATCCCCGAGGATGAAAGTGTCGATGAGATTCAAACTTTCCTTGATGTCCATTCGGTGCGCGGTTTATCATTGAAAAAGAGCCCCGACGTTTCTCTCTCTGCTATTCGCTCCACACGTCGAATTCCAGAGACACGATGCAAGAACAGAAACGCGCTTTGCGTCTCAATGCAGGTCAATTCAACAGGCTCATAAAAATCACTCGCGCCACCTCGCGTTACGCCGAGAGAGATGTTTTGGTGCTTATGCTTGGTCACCACACGGGCATGCGCGTGACAGAAATCAGCAGGATCACGGTCGGGGATGTGACGCATGCATCTGGCAAGCTACGCGAAGAGGTCAGCTTGCGCGAGGCTGTGACCAAAGGTTGTCGTCAACGCTGTGTTTACTTGTCAAGCAAGGCGCTGATTTGTGCCTTAAACGACTACATTAAATTCCGCATTGAACGCGACATTGGCGTTGAACAGGGCGATACGCGTTATCGCAAACTGCTTCCTAATCAACCTCTTATCTACTCTAGCCGTGGCGCTGGGCTCAGTCAAAACACCAAACGGCGAACGCTTGATAGTGGTGAGCAGCGCGACTACAAAGCATGCGACAGCCTGCAAAGCCACGTGACCACGCTTTATAAACGTGCAGGCATCAAAGGTTCCAGCCATTCAGGTCGTCGCGGTTTTGCGAGCAAGGTGCTTTCTGCAACGGGGGATATGGACACCGTGGCCCATCTTCTTGGCCATAGTTCGATTGAGTGCTCTCAACGGTATGTCGATCTGAATCAGGCAGTGCTTTTGGCAATGTTTGAGTGCACTCTTTAAATTATTGACTGTTAAACGGATAACAGGTAGAATTCAAGTATGGCAATTCAATCATTCGCGTGTGCTGATACCTTGGCGCTTTTCACCACTGGACGCTGCCCCCGTTTTGCCAACATCAAAAAGGTTGCCGAACGTAAATTGGCGCAATTGGATGCAGCGCCTTCGCTAATGTTCATGAAAGCGCCCCCTGGCAACGACTTGAAAGAGTATGACGGCGCTTGGCACGTCAGGATCAACGATCAATGGCGATTGACTTTCAAATGGGGACCAAGTGGCCCTTTTGATGTAGTGATTGAAGACCCGCACTGAAGAAACTTTGGAGGAACCACCATCATGTTTAAAAATGGAATGCGCCCCATCCACCCTGGCGAAGTCTTGCTAGAGGACTACATCAAGCCAATGGGCATCAGTGTCCGTGCTCTGTCCATCGCATTGCACGTCCCCTATTCGCGCTTGCGTGAAATCGTGGACGGCAATCGTGGTGTGTCAGCTGATACAGCTCTGCGCCTTGAACGCTACTTTGGGAGCGAGGCCCAAGGCTGGCTTGCTCTTCAGGCCGCTTATGACTTGCGTATTGCAGAGAAGCAAAGTGCAAAAGTCATCACACGTGAAATTGCGCCGTTTGCAATGGCCGCAGCTTGATCGCATCGCAAGCGTAAAATGGTGTTCATGAACACGAAAGACGATAAAAACAACAAACGCCTCAAAGAACTGGTGGAGGGGGCTGAGTTGTCACAGCCAGCCGCCCTCAAGCTGTTCAATAAAGGCTTTGGTATTCGCGGTCTTTCGGAGTCAACTTGGAAAAGCTATTTCTGCGACCCCAAAACAACACGTTGGCGCAGGTTCGGCGATGACTATCTGCATCACGCTGAAAAAATATTTGGTTCAATGCAGAAATAATGTTTGTTAATGGTGTTCATGTACACTACAATATGAACAACAAGTAATTAAACTTGTTCGGGTCTAGGTGGTCCCCTAGAGTTCAGTTGGAGTGTTGATGCAATGAACACGGTGCTTTTAAATATTGATAAAGAGCTAGATCTCTTGGCCAAAGCGGTAGTCGCGGTGACTTCGGATGTTCGCCCAATTTCTATCGCTCACAATAATTGGCAGTTCCCAGCGGTGAGCATTCCAGAAATGGCAGAGCAGGCAAATCTCATTTCCCGCCTCATCAAGCTTAAAGGAGCATTGATTTCCAGCGAGACTGCTAAGGGCTTTGAATCTTTTCCGGAGAAATTAATATTCCTACGGACCCAAACAGTTCCCCAAATGTGGGGGTCGTCTCAAGTCGCTGTGCCTGCATATCTTGCAACACTTCAGGTGTTACGTACAAGCCTTGAAAGCGCCTTCCCCAGCGATGTAAATCAAAGTGAACTGGTTCAAGCCACAGTAGTCCTAAAAAGGGCCAGACAGCGATTGCGCACACTGGAAATTGC
>JACCDG011839566.1_pt1 | contig 16264 bp, 17 predicted proteins | sample 7442471 | NCBI WGS metagenome assembly JACCDG01 (sample SAMN15323444, study PRJNA562643) | freshwater metagenome | isolation source: river surface water | place: USA:Blue River Watershed | collected 2017-08-17 | reverse complement strand
GTTCAGCTGCGATATCAACCGCACCTTCGGCGACCAACATATGTGACCAGAAGTCACCAATGCCGCGCACCCGCCACACCTTTTCCATAAAGTTTAGATAAGAGCTTTTGCGATCTCCCCAACCGACTAAATCTGAAAAAGATATCGAGGCGTCGGTCAAGCTTTGCACCTGAGAGACTGAAATCTGCGTGGCTGGGCCGCCATTTACCTCTGTGAAGGCTCCAAATCCAGAGGCCGCATACCAGCGTCTAAATAAAGCAGGGGAGCTAACCATTCCGGCGATTACTTGGTCTACACCATTTTGGTCTCTGTGCACCAGTCCAATCAACGTCGCCCAGATTGGCACGCCACGTAAAAAGTTCTTGGTCCCATCAATCGGATCAAGAACCCAATAGCGAGTTCCAGGTCTTATGTCATCTGGTGAGCCAAACTCTTCGCCAACAATTAAATCGGCTGGACGCTCTTTAGCCAATAAATCTCTTATGGCTTTTTCAACTGCTCTGTCCGCATCAGTTACGGGGGTGGTATCAGGTTTTGTTTCGATTACTAAATCTTGAGCATGAAAGCGATCCATTGAGATGGCATCACTGATATCCGCTAATTGCTTTAAGAGTTCAACATCACTGAACAAATCACCCGGATAACTCATAAGGTGCTTAGGTTATCAGTTGAGAAGTTGTATTGAGGAGGCGACGAAGCCCCTGAACACGTTGCTGTGACTCTGGGTGCTGCAGAACATAGTCATTTAAGCCACATTTTTCCTCGTCATGAGAGCAGTTTTTTGGACAGCTTGAGATGGCATCTGCCAGTTCTGAGAAGGAACTTATTACTCTGTTTCGATCTATGTGTTCCAAGCCAAAGGAGCGCACACCAGGGGTATCGATTATGGTTCCAGAATCATTTGGAATATCTAGCGCAATAGCACTAGAAGAGGTGTGACGTCCCCGGCCGGTTGCATCATTAACATCTCCAGTTACACGCACATTTCCACCCGTTAAGGCATTTACCAAGGTTGATTTACCAACACCTGAGTGTCCAATCAAGACCGAGTCTTTGCCGGCAAGAATTGATTGAAGAGCGCTCAAATCACCATCTCTTTGGATTGCAAAACTTGTGACGGCCAAAGCATCATAACTTTTTAGAAAATCACTTGGGTCAGCTAAATCTCTTTTTGTCATGACAATTATTGGAGCGATGCCTTGATCGTATGCAACAGCTAAGCAACGATCAATAAATCCATGACGGGGCTCTGGATTGGCGCAGGCTGCAACAATCAACATCTGATCAATATTGGCCGCGATTGTTTTCTCAAATGCTCCTGCATCATCAATAGTCCGTGAAAGTGAGTTGCGGCGGGGTTGCACCATTACGATTCGCGCCAAAGAACCAGCTTGTCCAGATACATCGCCGACGAGATTTACAACATCGCCAACCACGACTGAATTTTTGCCAAGTTCGCGGGCCTTCATCGCACTCACGAGTACACCTGAATCTAGGCGACAGAGTGTGCGACCACGATCAACAGTCAAAACCTTCGCAGATACTGAATCTGTGTGGCTGGGCCGATCTTTGCTGCGCGGTCTTGTTGATCGAGCGGGTCGAATTCGCACATCGCTTTCATCGGGACGCCTTCTAGCCATTTAGTAATGCGCTCCAAAGTCCAGGGAAATCTGGCAGAGTTTTTCGAGTGGTTGCGATGTTTTCGACCTTAACACCTTCTACAACCAGTCCAATAACCGCTCCAGCCGTAGCTAAACGATGATCTTCATAGGTGTGAAAAACCCCGCTGTGCAGTGGTTTGGGTTGGATATGTAATGCGCTCTCTTCTTCTGTAACCGCACCACCAAGGTTGTTGATCTCAGTTCGCAATGCGACTAGTCGATCTGTTTCGTGAAGTCTTAAATGGCCAATCCCACGCAATGAAGATGGAGATTCTGCCAGCGCTGCGACAGCGGCGATAGAGGGGGTCAACTCACCAACATCGTGTAGATCAATATCAATCCCAGTTATTTTTTCGCCACCTTTAATTGTCAGACCGATCTCGTTAAATGAAATTTCAGCCCCCATTCGGGTGAATATCTCACGAAGTTGATCACCAGGCTGTGTAGTTGTTTTAGGCCAATCCTTTATGGTTACGGAGCCACCACAAATCATTGCAACTGACATAAATGGTGCGGCATTTGATAGATCTGGTTCAATAACTAATTCCTGGCCCCTTAACTCTCCTGGCTTAACATTCCATTGTGAAGGTATGGAGTCATCAACCTCAGCTCCAAACTGTCTCAGCATGGCAACTGTCATATCTATATGGGGCTGTGATGGAAGATCACCTCCCACATGTTTAATTGTTAAACCTTCCTGCATGGCGGGCGCAACTAGCATCAACGCTGAGACAAACTGACTAGAGGCAGAAGCATCGATCTCGATGACACCACCTTTGATGAAACCAGATCCATTAATTGTTAACGGCAAAGCAAAACGATTTTTGTGATCAATCAGAACTCCAAGGTTTTCCAGAGCAGCAATAACCGGCCCCAGAGGTCGCTCATAAGAGCGTGGATCTCCATCAAAATTTATCAATCCTTTAGCGAGAGCTGCCAAGGGTGGCAAGAAACGCATCACCGTTCCGGCGTTACCTACATCAATTGAAGCTGGACCATAAAGTTGCGATGCAGGTTGAATGCTCCAGATTTCATCTCCATCAGCAGTGAGAGATTCATTAATCTCCACACCCAGAGATTGCAGACCCTTCATCATCAACTCGGTATCTCGAGACCTCAAGGGTTTTATGAGTCGGGAAGGAGTCTTTGCCAGTGCCGCGAGAATAAGAGCACGATTAGTAACTGATTTTGATCCTGGAATTGATACTGTCGCGGCAACGGGCTTCTTACCTCTAAAGGGAGCGCTCCAAAGTTCCTGCGACATATGGTGAAGTCTAGGACATAGATTAGGGGCATGTGCGGCCGATTTGCGCTCTCAGCGATGCTGACAGATATCGCTGAGGAGTTTTCTACAAAAGCAATGCCGGAAAAATCACTGCCAGTGGATTGGAACATCAAGCCCACTCAAGATATTTACATAATAAAAAATGAAAAAATCGAGATAGCATCATGGGGAATGATCGCTCCTTGGAGCAAAAATCTCTCCGAAGCTTTGCGATCTCAATCTCAGGCAATCAACGCTAGATCTGAAACGGTTCATGAAAAACCAACTTTTCGTCAAGCTTTTAGAAAAAGTAGATGCTTAGTTCCGGCTAGTGGATACTTTGAATGGGCCACCGAGTTAGGAAAGTACAAAACAAAACAACCGGTTTATATTTCCAATAATGAGGGAAAGTTACTGGCATTCTCTGGAATACATGAAACATGGATTTCACCGACTGGTGAAATTAAAGAGAGCGTTGCAATCATTACCCGTGATGCGGTTAATGAATTAGCAACGGTTCATAATCGGATGCCATTATTTTTGCCGCGTGATCGATGGGATGCATGGATGGATCCGGAGTTGCAAGACATTGAGAAGGTCCGGGCTTTGATGCAGGTTCCTAAGCCAGATGCTAATTTGCGTTTTTGGCCTGTCGCCGATTTGGTTAACTCAATTCGCAACAATGGCCCGGAGTTAGTGGAGCCAATAGAGACGCAGCCCGAGACTCTCTTTTAGAGGGAATAATCCAATCAAGGTGCGGGTTAGAGGGGTGTGGCGATAACCTTGGAAACAATGCCGACCGAAACCTCTACCCCCGACTCCAGCAGCGCTGGAGAGTTGGTTCGTGTCGATCGCGAGAAAGAAACCGCCGCAGAGCGCACCAAACGTTTTGAAAGAGATGCGCTGCAATACATGAATCAGCTTTATGCAGCTGCCTTGAGATATACAAAGAATCCGGCGGATGCCCAAGATTTAGTACAGGACACTTATGCAAAGGCCTACACCTCATTTCATCAATTTGAACCAGGAACAAATTTAAAGGCTTGGCTTTACCGAGTTCTCACAACAACATTCATTAATACATATAGAAAAGACCAGCGTCGGCCACAAACCTCAGATGCTGAGCTAGAAGATTGGCAGATTGCAGAAGCCTCATCACATACCAGTGATCAAGGTAAATCAACAGAGGATGTAGTTCTAGAGAATCTGCCTGATAGCGATATCAAAAAAGCGCTGGCAGAAATTCCAGAAGAGTTCCGGATGGCGGTTTATTTGGCTGATGTTGAAGGATTTTCCTATAAGGAGATTGCAGAGATTGTTGGAGTGCCAGCAGGAACTGTCATGTCTCGTCTGCATCGTGGTCGCAAACAACTGAGAGAAAAGTTGACTGACTATGCCCGCGAGCGGGGATATGTGAAAGGAGGAGCAAAGTGAGCGAGATCAACTGCGCCGCCTGCCAAGACTCCTTGGTTCTCTTTATAGACAATGAATTAGAGGACTCTGCTGTATTCAATCAAATGGCATTCCACTTACAGGATTGTGCACCTTGCCGCAATCAGCTAGAGATGGAAAGAGCCGCTCTGAACCTAGTTCGTTCACTGTTGTCCCGTTCCTGCTGCGAGACCGCTCCTTCCACACTGCAGGAGCGGATTGCGCACCAACTTTATGAGCTACAGCTACAAGAACTTTCTGGTTACACCCAAACTGAAATCATCACCCAGTACCGCCGTACTGAGATAACGATTGATGGCGAAACTCAGATCGAGATTGAAACATCCCATGAAATCAGAAGGGATTTTCCCTTCTAGCTGACCTAGTCCTGCTAGGTTATTAACTGATGCAAAGTGAGTCAGTAGTTGGTGCGGTCGGCATTTCACAGATGGTGGTGCGGCCCGGCGATACCTCTTTGGCTCATGGCAGCGGTGACATGCCGATACTTTCAAACAGTTTTCTTTTAACTCTGATGGAGAGCGCCTGCAACTCAGCGATTGCTGAGTTTCTCGATAATAGTGAGTCCACCACGTTGCTTGAATTCAAATTAGAACTTCACCAAGCGGTGGGAATAGGAACTGAGATACAAGGCTCTGCTACCTGTGTTGCACTTGAGGAAAATGAATTAACTTTTGTCTGTGAAATACATGACGGCCCGCGCCTTGTTGCTGCATCTGTGATGCGTCGCAACCTTGTGGAAAGAGTTTCTTTCCTGGCACGGACCGCCGCGCTTGCTCTCATGTCACAACAAGAGAGCGAGTAGTTCTACTTTTTAGTTGCCCAGAAAATCTCGGCAATCTCATCAATCTTGCCAATCAATTTATCGGCTACTGCAACATCGACTGTGCCTTTGGTTCCAGCCGCACCTGCCAACTTTGTCGCTTCATTAAACAAGCCATGAAGTTGCGGGTAAGCCTCGAAATGGTTGGGCTTGAAGTAATCGGTCCACAGAACCCAAAGATGTTCCTTAACCATGTTGGAGCGTGCCTCCTTGATGGAAACAGCGCGAGCTTTGAAATCTGGATCAGATGAAGCTGCGTACTTTTCCATGCAGGCCTTTACAGATTGAGCTTCAATTTTTGCTTGAGCTGGATCGTAAACACCACAAGGTAGATCGCAATGAGCATAGACGGTAAGCATTTTGACCTCACTTCTAAAAGAGTTCATATTTACTGCAATTGAGTGCAAGACTACCCGTCATGTCGAAGTTTGGCTTCTCGGGATTGGGTTTGAAACGGGTCAAGGTTTCAGGTTCCTCGATGAACCCCACCTACAGTGATGGGGATGTGCTTTTAGTGCGTTGGTATTCGCAACTGCCTTTGGACTTGCCTTTACGTACCGTGGTTGTAGTTGAACGAGATGAAATGCCGGGCATTTTCCTAATTAAAAGGGTTCAAAAATCACACAATGGGTTGTACTGGGTGGAGGGCGATAATCGCCAAACTGAAATCCAAGAGTTAATGAATGACTCTCGTAAGTGGGGCTATATAAACGCTCACGAAGTGCGGGGTAAAGTTATGTTTAGATTAAAAAAATCTAGCGGGCAAAAACTTCAGCGATAAGAGCTTTTTGCTCTTCTTCATGAACATAAATACTGCCAGTTGCTGGGCTGGCAGCTGCGCGACGAGAGATACGACGCAGTTCGCGGCCATTCAAATGTTCTGCGAGGTTTGCTGAGACAAATGGCCATGGGCCTTGATTTGCTGGTTCATCTTGAACCCAAACAAGCTGTGCATTTGGATGCTTGTTGATTTCAGCCACGATCTCATTGATTGGAAGTGGATACAACTGCTCAACACGAGTAATTGCAACAGAGTTTTCACCTAACTTGGCACGCTCTGCAATTAACTCCCAGTAGATCTTGCCACTGCAAAGAATTAACTTACCTGCGTTATTTACGGATTCATCCCCAATAAATGGACGGAAAGTTCCAGAGGTGAAATCAGAGAGCTTTGATGCAGCTGCCTTCAAGCGCAACATTGATTTTGGTTCAAAAACAATCAGCGGTCTACGGGCCGGATTCATAACATGCCAACGCAACAAGTGGAAGTAGGAAGCAGGCGATGAAGGTTGTGCGACTGTCATATTGTTTTCAGCGCATAAAGTTAGGAATCTTTCGATACGTCCTGAAGAGTGATCCGGACCTTGACCCTCGTAACCATGAGGCAAAAGCAATGCGACCGAGGAGCGCTCTCCCCATTTCTGCAAGGAAGAGGAGATGAACTCATCAATTATGGTTTGAGCGCCATTTGCGAAGTCACCAAACTGGGCTTCCCAAAGGACTAGAGCATTCTCACGCTCGACCGAATAGCCATACTCAAAGCCCATGGCGGCGTATTCAGATAGGAGTGAGTCAACTACAAAGAATTGGTTTTCATTATCAAGAAGGGCACGAAGTGGAAGCCATTCGCTGCCATCCTCATGATCTCGAATTACAGCATGACGGTTAGAAAACGTTCCACGTCCAACATCTTGACCGGCAATACGAACTGGATGACCTTCCAGCAGAAGTGAACCAAAGGCCAGCATCTCACCGCCCGACCAATCAATAGTTCCGTCATCAAGCATTGTGACGCGACGTTGTAATTGTGGGGTCAATTTCGGATGAACCTTAAAGTTCTCAGGTACTGCGACCTGGGTAGCCGCAATCTGTCTAGCAACAGATTCAGAGATTGCAGTGTTTGTCTTTAGAGGATCAAAGGTCTCTAGTTTGTTGAAGGCTGGCTGCTCTGGAAGTTTGTCATGAACAGAGTTGAAAATTCCCTCTAGTTGGGCTTGGAACTCACGAGCAATCTGATCAGATTCTTCCTGTGTGATGTCACCACGGCCCACCAATGCTTCTGCGTACAAAACGCGAGTAGTGCGCTTTGCATCAATTAACTTGTACATACGTGGTTGGGTGAAACTTGGTTCATCACCTTCGTTGTGTCCACGGCGGCGGTAGCAAACCATGTCTATAACAACATCTTTGTTGAAGGTTTGGCGATACTCAAAGGCCACTCGCGCCACGCGCACGCAAGCTTCTGGATCATCACCGTTTACATGGAACACCGGCGCTTGAATCAACTTTGCAATATCTGTTGAGTAGCGGGAGGAACGGGCTGATTCCGGTGATGTTGTAAAGCCAACCTGATTGTTAATAACAACGTGGATTGTGCCGCCGGTGCGATAGCCACGTAGCTGAGACATATTGAGCGTTTCAGCAACCACACCCTGGCCAGCAAAAGCTGCATCTCCATGTATCAAGATTGGAAGTACTGAAAATGCACTCTTTACATTCTTGCGATCCTGCTTAGCTCGCACAATTCCCTCAAGAACCGGGTTAACCGCCTCTAAGTGTGAAGGGTTTGCAGCTAGATAAATCTTGGTCTTCTCACCTGATTCAGTGACGAAGTCGCCGTAAGTACCCAGGTGGTACTTAACATCGCCTGAACCTTGCACCTCATTTTCTTGGTAATGACCTTCAAACTCTTGGAAAATTTGACCGTAAGACTTTCCGGCAACATTTGCCAAAACATTAAGTCGACCGCGGTGCGGCATTCCAATGCAAACTTCATCTAGCTCTGCCTTAGCGGCATAGCGCGCAATCGCATCAAGAAGTGGAATCACAGATTCGCCACCCTCGAGTGAGAAACGCTTCTGTCCTACGAATTTGGTGTGCAAGAAGGTTTCAAAAGCTTCTGCAGAGTTCAACTTGCGCAGGATTCTTAACTGCTCTTCACGAGGGAAAAACGGTGAACCAACTTCAACCTGACTTTGAATCCACTTGCGCTCTTCTGGGGAATCGATATACATATATTCAATTCCGATAGAACGGCAGTATGAGTCACGTAGCGTGCCGAGAATATTTCTTAACTTCGCGTAGGGACGGCCGCCGAAACCACCGGTTGAAATTTCGCGATCTAGATCCCAAAGAGTTAAGCCATGGGTAACAACATCAAGATCTGGGTGGCTGCGTTGTTTGTATTCAAGTGGATCAATATCCGCCATCAAGTGACCGCTGGTGCGGTAAGCCTGAATCAACTGCTGAACTCGCGCGGCCTTGTTTAACTGGTCCTTACCTTCTGGAATATCTGCATGCCAATGAATAGGAACGTAAGGAATTCGCAAAGCAGCAAAGATCTCGCCGTAGAAATCTCCCGCTCCTAAAAGGATTTCATGTATGCGACGTAGGAAATCACCGGACTGCGCTCCCTGAATAATGCGATGGTCGTAGGTAGAGGTCAGCGTTACAACCTTTGAAATTGCTAACTCAGCAATGGTTTCCTCGCTGGCTCCCTGGAACTCGGCTGGATAATCCATAGCTCCAACACCCAAAATCAATCCCTGTCCCTGAACTAAACGGGGAACTGAGTGCACAGTTCCGATTGTTCCGGGGTTGGTTAGTGAAACTGTTGTTCCAGCGAAATCTTCGACAGTCAAAGCGCCTTTACGTGCCTTCTTAACTAAAGATTCATACTCTGACCAGAACTGACCAAAATCTAGATTTTCGCAACCCTTAATTGATGGAACTAGCAACTGTCGAGTGCCATCTTCTTTAGCCAAATCAATCGCAATACCCAAGTTGATGTGATCTGGATATCCGATAGCGGGTTTGCCATCTTGCTCAGTGAAGAATGCGTTCATCTCTGGCATATCGCGCATCGCTTTGATCATCGCGTAGCCAATTAGATGTGTGAAAGAAACCTTTCCACCACGTGCTCTCTTTAAATGATTGTTAATGACGGTGCGGTTATCAATCATTAACTTTGCTGGAACCGCACGAACGCTGGTAGCGGTAGGAACAGTTAATGATGCTTCCATGCTCTGCACGACTCGATTTGCAACTCCACGAAGAGGTTCAACTCGAGCAGAGGTTGGTGCTGAAACTTGTGGCGCAGGTTTTGTTACCGCTTGAGCTGGTGTCGGTGTTGGTTGAGTAGTTGGTCTTACAGTCGGCTGTGGTGTTGGAGCAACAACTGGTTCTGGCGTAGCTACTGCATTTGCTTGAGCTGCTTGCTGTTGTCTTTTTGGAATTGGTGGAACTCCTGCAGAGGAGACTGAAGCTCCTGGCTTGTACCCAGCGAAAAACTCTTTCCAATCATCTTCAACTGAATTTGGATCGGCTAAAAAACGTTCATACATTTCATCGACTAGCCACTCATTTGATCCAAATGAGCCACCGAATTTGTTATCTGGAGTCATGCCCGCCACAGAACGAAAGCCTATCTGCGTTAGAGGAGCGCACTCCACCTGACCAAAGCGTGATTGGCCACAGTTTCAACCTGCATGATTACTCGACCTAGGGCACCCTCGCCCCATGGGTTTAGTTTTTGTGACCGGGGCCAGCCGGGGGTTGGGGCGTGAGGTCGCCCGCGCCTTGGTTGAAAAGGGCCACCAAGTAATAGGTATCGGCAAAGATCCACAAAATGCTCAGGCGGCGGCCGCTGAGCTAGGCATCCCCTTTGAGTTGGTAGATCTGCAAGACATCTCTGCTACCCGACAAATGGCGCACCAACTTCTCGATAAGTATGGCGTTCCAGAGATCATGGTTCTGGCACATGGAGTTATGAGTGAAAAGATGGCCAAGACTTTGCGCACCAATGATGCAGAGTGGTCTCGAGTTATGGATATAAATCTCAACTCAGTTTTCACTTTGGTCAATGCAATTGGTGCACCGATGGCAGAGGCACGTAATGGTCGAGTCATTGTTTTCTCCGCATGCTTAGGAAGAATGTCAGGTCCTGGTAATGCCGGTGGATTAGCTCCATATCGAATTTCAAAAGCGGGAGTTAACGCGCTAGTTAGAAATTTGGCGCATGAAACTGGACATGGTGCAAGAGGTTTCTTAGTTGATGCAATCTGTCCAAATCACAGCCGCACTGATATGGGTGGACCCGATGCACCACGCAGTGCGCAAGAAGGCGCAGCTACAGCTGTTTGGTTAGCGGTTCGCGACTTTAATCAGGGAGATTTAACTGGAGTGCTTTGGGAGGATCAAGAAGTAGTTCCTTGGTGAGGTCCTGCCGATTTCGGAATCGCAGCCAGAGCAGAAAACAACGTCAAAACTGCAAAGCTTCCGAGAACTAAACCCATTAAGACTCGATCTCCATCAATCATGTAATAAGAAACACCAATCGCGATTAAGTTAGCCATGACGGTTGGACCGCGTCCATAATTTCTCTGCTGTCTAAAGCCGCGACCTGCAAACAGCAGACCAGTACCACCAAGCACCAAGAAAACTATCTCAGCTATAACAGCGTCTAACTCCTCAACCTGAGAAGTTAAGGTGCGAACTAGTAAATACATACCTAGGGCCAGAAGAAAAAGGCCCTCAACGCTTACCAAAAAAGCGGCAATGGAGTGAACTTTTTTTGGGACCAGGCGCATGATGCAAAGAATAGGGGATGAGAAAAGGGTTTTCTGGCCTTGCATCTAGGCAATAACTTCTCTTATGGCGTTTTTTGATGAGGGAATATACGACCCACTCACAGGCCTGCTTGCCCCGCTCTACTTTTACGAAAGCTCGCAGCGGTTGATTTCTTGGGCGGAGAGAAGTAATCGCCAAACGGCATTGATTTCAATTCAATTGGGAGAGCTCGACGATGACCAGATCATCAAGTGTGCCTCTGATTTAAATGTTGAGTTACGTGGTGGAGATTTGCTGGCGCGAATGAGTGAAAAGCTCTTTGTGCTTCATCTAATTGGAGATTTGCTAGGTGCAAAGCAATTGATATTTAGATTAGAGAACAAAATCAAATCAGATTTGGTTTTTGCAGCCGTGGAGCTTGAGAGGGGAGAAGGAATCGCCTCCGGTCTTAAACGCTTGGGTGTTTAGCTCTGCGGAATAAAGATTTGAGATTGGTAATACCGCAGCTCTTCAATTGAGTCTTTGATATCTCCCAGCGCGCGATGATTTCCGGTTTTCTTAGGGGCGTTGAAATAAACCTTTGGGTACCAGCGTCTAGCCAGCTCCTTAATGGAAGAAACATCAACTGTGCGATAGTGCAAATAATCATTTAGAGCTGGCATATCTCTGGCGATGAAGTTTCGATCCATGCCTACAGAGTTTCCAGCCAGCGGAGATTTTCCAGGTTGGGTATGAGCTGACAAATAATTCAAAACCGCAGCTTCAGCTTCAGAAACCTTTACGCCATTTGGTATCTCATTGATTAATCCTGATTCGGTATGCATGGCGCGAACCTCTTCCCGCATGCCAGCTAACTTCTCAGGGGAGGTGGCAATGACGAGATCTACTCCCTCGCCCAGAACATTTAGCTTTTCATCGGTGACCAACACCGCGATCTCGACCAGAGCATCATTTTCGAGGGACAAGCCAGTCATCTCGCAATCAATCCAAATGAGTGGTGGGTTTTCGCTGGCCATGGGGGTAGAGCCTATTGCCAGAGTGACATTTCACCACTCGTTCACCTTCCGTTAACTGACACTCAACCCTTCTGGATTGGATTCCTAGCAGTATCCGCCGCGTGACTATGTTGGAAGGAAAGGCTGGCGGGCCGACCCCGGCGCCCCGGCCGATAACCAATCAACCGCGTAGATCTGACCAAGTGTTCAGAACTGTGGTGTTTTTGGGCGGTCTTTCATCCTTAATTATTCTTGCCGCAATCGCAATTTTCTTGGGGATTCGCGGCTTCGAAATTATTGCCCGCGAGGGACTTAGCTTCATTACTGGATACGAGTGGTATTCGTCGATTAATGCCGATGGTTTATCTGGCGATCAACCATCTATTTATGGAATTGGCGCCATGTTAATTGGCACAATCATCACCGCATTAATTGCAGTGGTTATCGGAGTACCAATCGCGGTAGCAGCTGCACTTTTCTTGAACTTTTACGCGCCGAACTTTATTCGTGGAACTTTGGTGGCGGTAATCGATCTAATGGCGGCCTTCCCATCTATTTTGTTTGGGTTGTGGGGTCTAAATGTTCTTATGCCCAGCGCAGAGTATTGGGCCAAACTTTTGCATAAATATCTGGGCTGGGTTCCGTTATTTGATGTTTCAGCACCGGTCTTCTCCCGCTCACCTTTTGTGGCCGGCGTAGTTCTTGCAATCATGATTATTCCAATTGTTACTTCAGTCGCAAGAGAAGTTTTTTCTCAAACACCGCTTGATCGAATCCAAGCGGCCTATGCGCTTGGCGCAACTAAGTGGTCAATGATCCGTGCCGTTGTATTGCCTTTCGGTTCTAGCGGTGTCGTGGGTGGTGCAATGTTGGGGCTGGGACGAGCCATGGGAGAAACTGTCGCGGTATTTACCGTTTTGAACATTGTCTTTCAGGCAAATTTCCAAATCCTGTTGGGAGCAGGCGGAAATGTCGCTTCGTTGATTATCTTGAAGTTTGGCGAAGCCACCGCAGAGGAAATTCGAGCTCTGATGGCGGCCGGATTGATTCTTTTCTTGTTAACCCTGGTCGTTAACATGATTGCAGATTTGATTGTTAATCGCGCAGGACGTCAGGGAAGATAATGACTACAGCGATTCCAACTAAACCATGGAGACAGTCTCCCCGGGCTTTGATGCCAAACTTTGTTGCAGGCTTGATTGTTGTACTCGGAACATGGGTATTGATTGAGTTCACTGGTCTAGCTGGAAAATTAGGTGCGTTTATCGCTGCATCGGTTTTGTCAGTCCTCGTATTGTCAATCCTGTCTGGCATTCAGCGTGGTTCGCAGGCTGCAAAAAATTCGGCGGTAGGAACAATTGTTGCAATTGGATCCTTACTTGCCATGTTTCCGGTAGCCAGCATTTTGCTAACTGTTTTTGTTAAAGGCATAAACGGCATTTATGTCGGATTCTTTACCAGTGATATGTCACTGGCGTCAGTGAATGATCCACTAGACAACGGTGGCATCCTGCACGCGATAATTGGAACACTTCTTTTAATTCTTTTCGCAATGTTGATTTCAGTACCGCTTGGAATTCTCACCGCGTTGTATCTGACCGAGATCAAGGGCCCAGGTTCAAGACTCATTAGATTCCTCGTTCAGGCAATGAGCGGTGTCCCATCGATTGTCGCCGGCCTTTTCATCTACTCCGCTTTTATTTCGGGAACTGGTCGTGGATTCTCTGGCTTTATGGGATCGCTAGCGTTATCCATCTTGATGTTGCCAACTGTTGCTCGTACCGCTGAGGAAGTTTTGCTTTTGATCCCGGCTGATTTACGCGAAGCAGGCTTAGCCCTCGGCGCTACACAGTGGAGAACGGTTGCCATGGTGGTAGTTCCGGCAGCTAAATCTGGCCTTATAACCGCAGTAATTCTCGGAGTGGCAAGAATTGCAGGAGAGACCGCTCCGCTGTTGTTCACAACAGGTGGTGGAGATGCAGTTAATGCGAATCCATTTGATGAGGTTATGGGCTCAATCCCATTTGCTATTTGGAAGGCTTTGATTGCCGGATCAGAACAATCTAACGCCCGAGCTTGGGCTTCAATTCTGGTCTTGTTGGTAATCGTCATGGTCTTGTTCTTTACTGCACGTCGTCTAGGAAAGAGGAAAATCTGATGTCTGAAAATGTGCAACCAGCTTCATTGGCAAATGTGGCAAGTGCTCATGCCCGTAAGTCACCAGGAATACGTCCTCTAGGAACCGGACTTGAAGCCAAAAATGTGCATGCCTGGTTTGGAAAAAACCATGTTTTGTCCGACATTTCTTTGGATTTCGCATCTGGGACGGTGACCGCGCTAATCGGGCCTTCCGGATGCGGTAAATCAACTTTCATCAGAACTCTTAATCGTATGCATGAGTTCATTCCAACAGCTGCCATGGCTGGTGAGGTGCTTCTAGATGGCAAGGATGTTTACGCACCAGGCACTGATGTAACCAAGATTCGCTTGAAAATCGGAATGGTTTTCCAAAAGCCAAATCCATTTCCGTCCATGTCAATTGGTGAAAATGTTTTGGCAGGACTGAAGCTGGCACAGTTAAAACAATCAAATAAGGATGATTTGATGGAGGAGTGCCTCGTCCGTGCTGGGCTTTGGAATGAGGTTAAAGACAGACTTGATGCCCATGGCGGATCGCTATCTGGCGGACAGCAGCAGAGATTGTGTATAGCTCGATCCTTGGCGGTTCGCCCCCAGGTTTTGTTGATGGATGAGCCATGTTCAGCACTTGATCCTGGATCTACTCTTCGAATCGAGGAGACCATTCGTGAGCTTTCAGAGAGCATGACCATCGTCATCGTGACTCACAATATGCAACAAGCGGCCCGTATCTCAGATTACACAGCCTTCTTTTTGGCTGACGGCGGCCCCGGTGTGATGGTGGAGGTTGGCCCAACCAGCGAGATTTTCTCCAGGCCAAAAGACAAGAGAACCGAGAATTACGTTACTGGTCGCTTCGGCTAGTCCTTAACCAACTGTTCACTTAACGTTGCTGATTCGTTTATCTGAAGTAGAGCCGCTGTTTTAAAGGTCTCCTTAGTGTTCGAGTGCAATATTCCGATCACACATAAAGGAGACCAAATTGGTCCGCAAGTTTTTAATGAAAGCTACAGTGGTAGCAGCTCTTTTCTCTTTAATTGCTGCTCCGGCATATGCGGTAAATCTTGTCGGCGGTGGCGCAACATTTGCTAATCCGCTTCTAGATGCTTGTAAAGCTGAGTACGCACGTGAAACTGGTGACAATTATGTTTATAACTCTTTAGGTTCTGGCGCTGGTCGTTCCGGAATTGATAAGGGTGACTTCGACTTTGGTTGGTCAGATACACCTCACCTTGGTGCTACCGCTCCTAAGTCCATGATTCATCTGCCTGTGGTCGCCGCTCCAGTGGCACTGATTTACAACGTGCCTGGAATTCGTGGTAACGCCGAACAGATCACACTGTCACCTGCAACAATCGCAAAAATCTTCTCTCGTGAAATTACAAAGTGGAATCACCCAGATATTAAGGCGGACAACAATCGAGTAATCAGAACTCCAGTATTCGCTACTGAGCGAGTCAGAGTTACTGTCGATGGAAAATCCACCTTCCAAAGAATTACCAAAAAGGATAAGAACGGAAATCCAATCATCTCTCGCTATACCCAAAAGAGAGAGTCGTTCCAGTTCCCAAATACAGATATCACAGTTGTTTATCGAAATGATTCATCTGGCACAACTGGAATCTTCACAAACATGCTTCGCGCGGTGGTTCCATCAATTTGGACCAAGTCAGGCAACAACGACTTTGCCGCTTCCTTCCCAGGAAATATCAACGACATTAAGAATCTTGGAAAGATTCAAGGCGCCAAGGGATCTGAGCTAACTACTGCTCTAGTAGCAAGAACTCCAGGTGCCATCACTTATGCCGAAAAAGATTATGCAAACAAGGCAAAGCTGCCGGTTGCAAAGGTCTTGAATAACGCCGATGTTGCTGTACAGCCAGGAGCAGCGGGAGTTTCCACATTCTTGGGTTCAGCTAAGTTCAACGACAATGGAACATTGGTCTTGGATTACGCAACCAAGAATGCCGGAGCTTACTTATTAGGCTCCACCTCATATGCCTTGGTGTTGACTGATTACAAAGACAAGGCAAAAGGTGCAGCTGTAAGAAAGTTGATGACCTACATCCTTGATAACTGCGCGAAGAAGTTCCCTGAGACTGAATTCGCAGTAATTGAAGGAGCTCTATACGACTTCAACAAGAGGTTGATCGCTCGAATCGGCTAGTAGTTCGATAGATAGATTTTCCCGGGCACACGAGGGGTGCCCGGGAAATTTCTTTTTAGGCCTTAAATTGTTTTTCGGCAAAAAAAGCGCGCCCGGCAGGAATCGAACCTGCGACAACCCGCTTAGAAGGCGGGTGCTCTATCCGACTGAGCTACGGGCGCTGATGAGGCGCAAGTCTACAGAGTACGTTTGAGTACC
>JACCDG011024007.1_pt1 | contig 16264 bp, 13 predicted proteins | sample 7442471 | NCBI WGS metagenome assembly JACCDG01 (sample SAMN15323444, study PRJNA562643) | freshwater metagenome | isolation source: river surface water | place: USA:Blue River Watershed | collected 2017-08-17 | reverse complement strand
GCTCAGAGTAGTTCCCATCCAACCATGAATTGGCGATTTCCGTAATTTCCTTCTGGAGTTGTTCAATCTTTGGCGAAGTAATATCGCCCCCTTCTTGCATGTCCAAATCAACCATCTCTTCCATTTTGGGAGAGATGAGCTTTCCAAAAGAAATGAACTTCAAAGTTGAAGGTGATCCGTCAATTTCAACAGATTCATTCAACTTCCCAAAATGACCATTGAGCGTTACATGTTCTGTGCTATCGGTGATAATCACAACGTAATCATTGGGATTAAGCTCTAATCGATAAAAGTCTTTGTACAAACCCTTGTGAGGTTTCAACGTGTACTTGTCATCGGGACCAATAACGGTGCTATCGAGCACTGCATCTTCACCGTCTCTCATTCCCACCAAGTAAAGCGTTTGACCGCTTCCACCTTCAATCTTTCCGCTAATCATTTGTCCTTCGTTGCAACTTGCCAAGAAAAGGGCAAACAACGGAATAATCCACTTTATCATTTGTCTAGTAATTTTTGAATGATACTTGAAGCTACTTTGGGGTTGGCTTTTCCTTGTGATTTTTTCATCAACTCACCCATGAAAAGTCCCAAAAGGCCTTTGTTACCTGCCTTATATGCCGCAACTTTATCGGGCCATGCAGCCAAAATTTCAGCAGCCATCGTCTCTATTTCATCATTGCCCGCATCTTGAATCAAATTCATTTGCTGCGCGATTTCCAATGCATTGGCTTGTGCCTGATCGAACAATACAGGTAGAATTTTTTCTGCAGCAGTTGATGAACTGACTTTTCCATCAGCCACCAATTGCAGTATTCCAACCAATTGATCTGGAGACAATGTCATCTGTGTAATTTCAATGGCGCGTTCATTCAACAAAGCCTTGATAGGTCCCATCAGCCAGTTGGCGGCCATTTTATATTCCGAAGTTTTTTCAATTACCTCTTCAAACCACAATGCCATTTCCTTTTCTTGTGTGATAACCAAAGCATCATATTCGGAAAGTCCCAATTTTTGGGTGTACTTGGCAACCAATTCTTGAGGAAGTTCAGGAAGTGTACTTTGGATTTGGTCGATTTTTTCTTGCGTTATGTGCAATGGTAAAATATCGGGCTCGGGAAAATAACGGTAATCATGCGCACGCTCTTTGCTTCGCATGGATTGTGTCGTGCCAGATGGTGCGTCAAAATTTCTTGTTTCTTGAACGATGGTTCCCCCATTCTCCACGCATTCAATCTGTCTCTTCATCTCATATTCAATGGCGCGTTGAACGTTGCGAATAGAGTTCATATTTTTGACTTCACAACGTGTATTGAATTTGGTCTCTCCTTTTTTGCGAACAGAAATATTGGCATCGCAACGCATTGAACCTTCCTCCATGTTACCATCACAAATTCTCAAATAGCGAACAAGCTTTCTGAGTTCTGTGAGATAGTTGTAGGCTTCTTTGGAACTTCTAAGATCGGGCTCGCTAACAACTTCAATGAGCGGAACGCCTGCGCGATTCAAGTCAATTAGGGTATCAAAAGGATCTTGATCGTGCATGCTTTTTCCTGCATCTTCTTCCAAATGTGCTCTGGTGATCATGATACGCTTTACATTATCGTTCTCATCCTTGATATCCAAGTACCCACCTGTGCAAATGGGTGTTTTGTCTTGGGTAATTTGATAGCCTTTGGGTAAATCTGCGTAGAAATAGTTTTTGCGAGCAAAGTACATGTCGCGATGAATCTCCATATTCATGGCCAATCCAAGTTGAATGGCGCAATCTATAGAGTGCGTATTTACAACAGGTAAGGTCCCAGGATGGCCAAGTGACACAGGACTTACCAGTGTGTTGGGCAATTCACCAAATAAATTGGCATCCGAAGAATAGGCTTTGGATTTTGTGCTCAATTGCATGTGGACCTCTAGTCCTACCACCAATTCATATTCGTCGTAAGGTATATTTTTTACAGATGTTGATTCAACCATTTCTTCCATTCTTCTTTATCTTCTTTGTAAATCGTTGTTTTTATGGGCAAATAATAAATCGGGATGTCTTTCCAATGAGGCAAATGTGCGATACGCATTGCGTCTTTCTCTGTTGTAATCCATCCTTCAATCTTGCCTCCAAAGGTAACCAATTTTGACCGAAGCAATTCAGCCTCTTTATCCCCGAGCCATTGGTGATCGCGCCAAGTGAATTCTTCTTGGATGTTAAAATTCTGTTTCAGCGATTCAAGAAAAGATTTGGGATGGGCGATACCACAGAAGCCTCCCCAAACTTTGGGTGTGGGTGTCGCATGCCCATGAAGTGAGGCCAAGGGTAATGTTTCGATATGGGTAAAAAACACTGGCGACTTTGAAACTTTTGCAATTTGATTTCGAATTTCAGATAAAGTATCCGTCGGGGTAAGATGTGGGGTGCTTGTAATAACAATGGCATCAGCTGTTTCTGCGCGAGAGATTAAATCTCTTAATCCACCGGCGGGCCAAAGTTGATCATTATAAAAAGGAAGGTCAAATTTGGAAAGAAGTATTTTGGTACGTGCTTGGAGCGCCCTATGTTGAAATGCATCATCCAAAACAATCCGTTGTAATTGTGGAAATTTTTTGGCCAAGAAATTTATTCCGATGATTCGTTTCTCCGCTACAGCACCTGGAATATCAGGATGATGACGATGTATCAGTAATGGCTCATCGCCAATGAGGGTGGCATCGGAGGATGGCAGGATTTCCATCAAACCGGAAGTTTTGCGTCCATATCCTCTTGAGACAAATCCTGTATCACCAAAGGTCTTCAAATCTTGTAATAGAAAATCAGTAAATGGAGTTTTCCCCGCACCACCAATGGCCAAATTTCCAATGACGATTGTATTGATTTCAGGTGAAATACTTTTGAAAATACCCCTGTCGTACAAAAAATGACGAATGCGAAGTATGAGGCCCAAAAGGGTTGAAATAATATTTCGAATAATAATAAATCGCATTGTCTTAATTTCGAGGTGAAATTACAATAGAAATCATGACACGAGTAAAAGATATTATCGCAGAACTGGACAAATGGGCGCCCCTGGCTTTGCAAGAATCGTATGATAATGGTGGACTTATTGTGGGCAATCCAAATTGGGAAGTGAAGGGCGTGCTTTGTTGCTTGGATAGTATTGAAGCAATTATCGATGAAGCGATATCGTTAAACTGCAACGTTGTTTTGGCGCATCACCCCATTGTTTTTACTGGTTTAAAGAAATTGACGGGCAAAAGTTATGTCGAGCAAACTATTATCAAGGCCATTAAACATGACATCGCTATCGTCGCATGGCATACAGCCTTAGACAGCATAGTGACAGGAGTCAATCATAAACTTGGAAACATGTTGGGGGTTAGCAGGCAGAGTATTCTGCAGCCCAAACGCAACGTGCTATATCGTTTGGGCGTTTATGTTCCAAAGGAGAATTTGCAACAAGTAGAAGAGGCCATTTTTGCGGCTGGTGGAGGTTATATTGGAAATTATTCGTCTTGTAGTTTTTACACCGAGGGCATGGGATCTTTTAAGCCTGAACCTGGCGCACATCCGCACACTGGAGAAATGGGCGTTCGCTCAACTGTTGCCGAATTGAAAGTCGAATTTGTCGTTCCAGAGCATGCTCGGTTTGGCGTGCATCAGGCCATGTTGGCCGCTCACCCCTTTGAAGAAGTAGCGCATGAATGGGTAAAACTCGATAATTTTCGAACCGATGTGGGGTCTGGAATGATAGGAGAATTCAATACTCCGCAGGACATTAAATTATGGATGAAAGATATCAAGGAAAAATTGGGAATTGGTTGCATCAAGCACACGACTTTATTGAGCGAGAAAATTCAACGAATAGCGTGGTGTGGAGGTAGTGGAGATTTTTTGTTGGAGGATGCCATTGCTCAAGGAGCTGAAGTTTTTGTGACCTCCGATTTTAAATACCACCGTTTTTTTGATCACCAGAGTAAAATCGTCATCTTGGATATCGGACATTATGAAACAGAAAGTTGCGTAATAGATTTACTAAGTGGTTGGTTAACAGAAAAATTTACTACTTTTGCCATCCACAAAACAAGGATTGTAACGAATCCTGTTCAATATTTCTGAAATGGCGAAAAAGATGACCAAGTCCTCAACGCCTGCTAAATCGACCAAAAAACCTGTAAAGGTTGAGGTTAAAAAAGCAGTCAAAGAGGCAAAGAAATCTGCGCCGGTAAAGAAAAAGAAAGAAGAGAAAGCAAAGCCGGTTAGCAAGAAGAAAGCAACTGTTGCAAAGAGCTCCACAAAGCCAGCAGCAAAAAATTTAAAGGCACCGGCTAAAAAAAATGTGAAGAAAGCTATGCCTGAAAAGAAAGAGTCTAAAGCGCCTGTGGCCAAAAAGCCAGCTGCTGCTCCTAAGAAAGCTGCTAAAGTGGTCACCAAATCAGTAACGCCTGCCAAAAAGGCTGCAGCTACTGTTGCTAAACCTACAGCAAAGAAATCTGAAGCAAAGAAGCCCGTGTCAACCAAAGAAGTTGCCGCGAAATCGACCGTTAAAGTGGTTGAAAAGTCAGCTGCAGCGAAGAAACCAGAGACATTGAAGAAGGCTGTGCCTTCAAAAGAGGTCGCTAAGAAACCGGAGCCAGCTAAAGCTAAAGTAGCTGAGGCAAAAGTAGTGGTTGAAAAACCTGCTGTTGTAGCAAAGGAGGAACCCAAAAAGAAGGAAACCAAAGTTGCCAAGCCTGAAACAAAAGCAAAAGTTGATGAGGCACCATCTGACAGACCAAAGCCAAGAATTATTGAGTTCAAAAGAGACAATAGGCCCACAGCTAATCCTGTGTTCGTTAACAATCCAGAAGGAATGGCCGCTGTCAAATTTGCTCCCGTTGCACGTATAGAAAAAAATGAAAAAAAGGAATCTACTGAAGATATGAAAAGCTCAAACCGATTTGCCTTCGTTGAAGGTGATAACAAAACCGCTGGTGTAACCATCGAGAATAAATTGCGCGCTCTTTTTGATGTGCAATTGATTGATTCACATATTGATAAAATTCATGCTACAAGAGGCGAATTGCCTTTGGAAGTTGAAGATTTGGAGAACGAGGTTGCTGGTTTGAATACCCGTGTTGGAAAAGTTGAAGAAGAGGTGAATGCTGCTGTAGAAGATATAGCTGCAAAGAAGCAAGGGATTAAAGATGCTGAGACGCAAATCAAGAAGTACAAGGAGCAGTTGGAGAAAGTGAAAAACAACCGTGAGTATGAAGCTTTGAACAAGGAAATCGAATTTCAAGATTTGGAAATTCAATTATTGAAGAAGAAAATCAGAGAGGCTGAAAGTTTGCATGAGTTGAAATTGGCCAATTTGGAGACAAGTCAGCAAAAATTGGAAGCCCGCACAAACGATTTGGAATTCAAGAAGAAACAACTTTCTGAAATTATTGCTGAGACTGAGCGCGAAGAGGATATTTTAAAAGCCAAGAGTGCGGAAGCAAAGAAGTTGATTGATCAAAGATTGTTGGATGCCTATGAGCGTATTCGCAAAGGAGCAACCAACGGTTTGGCTGTTGTGCCCATTGATAGAGAGGCCTCAGCAGGATCTTTTATCCATATCCCACCGCAAAAGCAAATGGACGTAGCTGCTCGTAAGAAAGTAATTATCGATGAGCACAGCGGTCGTATTTTGGTTGATAGCATTTTGGCGATGGAACAAACTGAAAAGATCAATGCCATGTTGGAAAAAGAATTGAAAAAGTAACACGAGATATTTATTTAAAAAGGGGGCTTATGCCCCCTTTTTTTATTTCTGTTGCTTTTTAAACCAATAGTAAACTGGAATTCCCAAACAAACGATAATTAATCCAGGCCAAGTGTCGTTAGGGGTGAAAATCAAAAGTCCAACGCAAAAAGAGATTGCGAACAGAATGTAAAATATTGGGAGAATGGGGTAGAGTGGGGTCTTGTAGGTTCTAACCATTTCAGGTCGTTTCTTTCGCAAAATAATTACCCCTGCAATGGTCAGGATATAGAACAGCATCACAGTGAAAACTACATAATTTAATAGCTGTCCATATTGACCGCTTAGGCACAAAACGGAAGCCCAAATGCATTGTGACCATAAGGCCCAATGTGGAACGTGGTGTTTATTTAATTTGGCCGCGGATTTAAAAAAGAGTTTTTCTTCCGCCATGGTTTGGTATACACGAGCACCGCTAAAGATGAGTCCATTGTTACATCCAAAAGTTGAAACCATAATCAGTCCAGCAATCAGGTAAGTGCCGATTCCACCAAAAATGGCTTGGGCCGCTGCTACGCCAACACGCTCTTGTGGTGCCTCGGCAATGGATTGCAGCGATAAGGTTCCCACGTACATGAGGTTCATGGAAACATAAATGATGGTGACAATCAAGGTGCTTAAAAATAGTGCCCGCCCGATGTTCTTCTCGGGGCTCTTCATTTCGCCTGCAATAAAGGTGATGCTGTTCCAGGCATCGCTGCTAAATACAGATCCAACCAATGCGATGGATAGGGCGCCAAGAAGCGTATACAGATCGATGGGCATTGCTTGATGGATTGTAGGGTTCCATTGTTGCCAACTCCAACCTTGGCTCCAGTTCGTATTCCAGATTTCTGCGTCAAAGCCCCAAATGAATCCTGCGGCCAATAACCCAAATAGCGCTATCAATTTTGTGCTGGTAAATATACCTTGTATCCAATTTCCTGATTTTACACCCTTGGTATTGATATAGGTCAATAAGACAATAGTTGACACCGCTAAAATTTGTGCGGGATAAATATTGTAGGACCCCAAAATTGGAATGCCGTTTACAGGTGACATTTCAAAAACAGGTAGAAAGTATCCCGTGAATTTACTGAATGCTACAGCTACAGCGGCAATGGTGCCTGTTTGGATGACCGTGAAAAAGCTCCAACCATATAGGAACCCCATTATTGGATGATAGGCCTCTTTTAAATAAATGTACTGCCCGCCGGCTTTTGGAAACATCCCAGATAGTTCTCCATAACTTAATGCAGCAGAAATTGTGATAATACCCGTGAATAACCAGATGGCAATAAGCCATGGTGCACTGAATAGTTGGGTGGTCATGCTTGCGCTGACAATAAAAATTCCAGATCCAATCATGGAACCTACGCCCAAAAGCGTACTGTCCAATAATCCCAATTGGTGTTTGTTTTTCATGAAGGCAAGATAACACATGTGGCAGCTGCATTGGTGTTTGTGCATAAAGTGTGAATATTCCAATTTTTAACTTGTCAACATCATTTGCATCTTTGTAATATGTCAGAAGCATTTATCGTATCAGCGCGCAAGTATCGTCCAGACTCCTGGGAAACAGTGGTGGGGCAAAAGTCCATTACACGCACTTTACAAAATGCTATTGCGACAGATCAAATTGCCCAAGCATATTTGTTTTGTGGTCCCAGAGGGGTTGGTAAAACGACTTGTGCAAGGATTTTTGCCAAAGCTGTAAACCAAGTAGGGCAGAATGAGGAAGGGGAAATGGCGTTCAATATTTTTGAATTGGATGCTGCCTCGAACAATTCTGTTGAAGACATTAGAAATATTGTGGATACGGTTCGTATCCCTCCTCAAGTGGGTAAGTACAAAGTGTACATTATCGATGAGGTTCATATGTTGAGCACGCAAGCTTTCAATGCTTTCTTGAAAACATTAGAAGAGCCTCCTGCTCATGCCATATTCATTCTGGCAACAACGGAAAAGCATAAAATCATCCCAACTATCCTAAGTCGTTGTCAAATTTTTGACTTCAGTAGAATCCGAATTTCAGACATGACGGAGCATTTGGCTGATATCGCCCGTAAAGAGGGTATCGAAGCTGAATTAGAAGCACTTCATGTGATAGCTGAAAAGGCGGATGGAGCGATGCGTGATGCATTATCCATTTTTGACCAAGTGGTTGCTTTTTGCGGTAAAAGTCTTACTTATTCTGCGGTGATTGAGAATTTGAATGTCTTGGATTATGACAATTACTTTCAATTGACAGATCTTGCCTTTTCTGAAGATGTTGCTCAATCCCTTTTGTTGTTCAATACAATTTTGAACAAAGGATTTGACGCTCATCATTTTGTTTCTGGTTGGGGAGCACATTTGCGAAGATTACTGGTCTCCAAAGATGTAGCAACAATAGCGCTATTGGAAGTTTCTGAAAACGTTGCTCAGAAGTATGCCGAACAAGGAGCGAAAATGGACTTGAGGTTCCTCATATCAGCGATGGACTTGATCAATGACTGTGATATTCATTATCGCGCGAGTAAGCATCAGCGATTACTCGTTGAGCTCACTATCATGAAGATTTGCAGCATTCAATCCAATCGGAGGGAAGGCGAAAAAAAAAAATAGGATAATCCCTTTTCGCGGAGCACCAACTGCTGCAATCACAACCGTTGCGCCTTCTGCAGGTAAACTTCCTTCCAATGAAATAGTGATTGGCGATGGTACGCCAGTTTCTACAACTACGCCTCGATCGATTGCTCAGCCAGCCGCACCTAGAATTCCTGCCCCATTGGGCCAAAGAGACAAAATTTCACAGTCCAAAGAAATCATTTCGATTTCTCAGTTGAATAATCCAACCGGCCAAATTGCTCAGGGAAATGTTGAGGAAGAGTTAATTCAAGAAATTGCTGATCGCGCGTACAATCAAGATGAAGTTTTTTTGGCTTGGGATTCTTTTCTGAAGTCAGGAAAAATTCCTCAAGGTCAGTTATGGGCTGCGATGAGCCTAGCCCAACCTAGATTTTCGGACAACGTCCTTACATTAGGCTTCCCAAGTGAAACACAAGTTATTTATTTCAACGATGTAAGAAATGATCTGGCTGGCTATTTTAAAGAATCTCACCAAATGAAGGGACTTACTTTTATTACAGAAGTCCTCAAAGAGGTTGAGACGCATAAGAATTTGATGACGGTTACCCAACGATTTGAGAATTTGAGGCAAGAGAATCCCTCAATTGAGAAAATGTATCGACTTTTTCAACTCAGGATGGAGTAAGGTTTTGGCTTTCTTGGCAATTGTTTTCTTTTTCCATGATTACCTTCGCGCTCGATGCGACAATTTTTATTCCCCATTATTTTCTTCGTAGTTTTTATTCTGGTTGACTTTTATGCCTACAGAGGTGTTAGGCAATTGACCAGCCATTGGTCTGAAAAGTTTAGGAATTGGATTCGATATGTGTATTGGATTCCAACGGCGTTGATGATTGTGCTTTTCATTTTGATGATGATCAGCTTCAACTCAGGAAGTGGTCGTCCTCCGGAGTGGTTCATGTTGGTGATGAGTTGGATTTTTGTTTTGGGAATTTCCAAATTGGTGTTTTCTATTTTTCATTTTGGCAATGATATCATACATGGAATCCGCAAAGTCTTTCAAAAACTGCGAAGAGATAAAACCACCGAGCGCAATGGGATTTCAAGAATGCAGTTTCTCAATCAAGCGGGATTGGGTGTGGCTACGGTTTTGTTCAGCAGTTTTGTCTATGGAATGGTTAAGGGTAAGTTTGATTTTACCATACGTCGAGAGAAATTGAAATTCCCTCATTTTCCTGCTCGCAAAGGAATTAAAATTATTCAATTAAGTGATGCCCATTTGGGAACTTTTGGTCCAAGTGGTGTGGATGAGGTAAGTGAGATCGTTCAGATGATCAACCAAGAGAATCCTGATTTTATATTCTTTACTGGCGATTTGGTAAATAATCTGGCAGAGGAAGCAGAGCCTTTTGTGGATGTTTTTTCTCAGTTAAAGGCAAGTCAAGGCAAGTACTCAATATTGGGAAATCATGACTATGCTGAATATGTTTACCGGGGAGATTCACCTGAAATGCTCGAAAGAAAGCGCGTGAACATGAAACAATTGGAGTCGGTTCACGAGAGAATGGGATTTCAGTTATTGAGGAATGAGAAAGTAGAGGTGAAAACGGAATCAGATAAATCATTTTACATCATTGGTGTTGAGAATTGGGGAAGGCATTTCTTTCAGTTTGGTGATTTAAAAAAGGCAACTGTTGGTATTCCCAATTCTGCTTTTCAGATATTGTTGTCCCATGACCCCACGCATTTTGAGGAAGAGGTAATGTACAAAGGGAATATTGCATTGACCTTATCTGGACACACTCACGGAGCCCAATTTGGTGTTGAAGCGCCTGAATTGGATATCAAGTGGAGCCCATCACCTTGGTTTGGATACAAACGCTGGGGAGGACTGTACCAAGAGGGAAATAATTTTTTATACGTAAACCGAGGTTTGGGCTGTTTGGGATTTCCTGGCAGAGTGGGAATTTCACCGGAAATTACAGTTATTGAAATAGAGCAATGAGAGGACTTTTGACGAGTTGGTTTCTTTTTTTATTCTCAGTCTTGTCGTTGTCGCAAACATCAACAACATGGGAAGTTAGAATGCTTCAAAAAATCAACCATTCGAATTATAGTCACAGTTCATTTTGGCGTCCTTATTCCAATAGTGTTATGATTGTTGGAAGTTCCAATGTGTTGGTTACCCCGTTTTTGAATGCGCGAAGTGGAGAAAATTGGAAGCAAGAATTGTGTGTACAAGCAGGTGGACTTTTGTTGAATGGTGCGTCTACATGGATTGTCAAGACAACTGCTCAACGAGTTCGTCCTTTTAATCAGTATCCTGACCTTATCGATTCACCATATCATCCAGAGGATTATTCTTTTCCATCTGGACATACTTCATGGGCATTTCAATGGGCCACCGCAACCTCTCTATATGCAAAAAAATGGTATGTCGCAGTTCCATGTTATGCGTATGCTGCATCCATCGGTTTTTCTAGAATGGTCATGGGAGTGCATTATCCATCAGATGTGTTGGCCGGAGCGTTGTTGGGATCAGGTTCAGCTTGGGTATCCATGAAATTAAATCAAAAACTTTTTGCGAGAAAAAGCCAAGCGAGACCGAGTTAGTTTGCTGAAAATGAGAAAGTGCGAGTTGGGTACGACTTGATTTGACTTCTAAATTCTTTTCAACAAACACCTTGTTTAGGATTTTAATGGTATATCTTTGTAGCCCTAAATCATTTTAAAAAACAGTAAAAATGGCATTAGAAATTACAGACAGCAATTTTGCAGAGATTACGAACACAGACCAACCCGTATTGATTGACTTCTGGGCGGAGTGGTGTGGTCCCTGCCGCATGGTAACTCCAGTGGTTGAAGAAATCGCAAAAGAGTATGAAGGCCGTGCCATTGTAGCCAAAGTGAATGTTGATTTGAATCCAGAAACTTCTATGAAGTTTGGAATTCGCAACATCCCAACCATCGTATTTTTAAAGAACGGTGAGGTGGTAGACAAGAGCGTAGGAGCAGTTCCTAAAAACGTATTGACAGAGAAATTAGACCATGTCTTGAATGGTTAAGATTTAAAAACTGAAAAGGCCTCGTTAGAGGCCTTTTTTTTGTTTCAATATTCGTGGTAATTCAAATCTTTCCCAAATGATTCCTTGAGGTGGCTAACTCCCCAAAAAGCCAAACCCAAGCTAATTAGACCCAAAATTGTTGCTGCTCCGGCAGCGCCAAGTGGACCTTCCCAAGCTTTGAATGTAAGTACCAAAGGAACAACAGCGCCACGAACGAAATTGGGTGTGGTACTCGCTACCGTAGCCCTGAGATTTGTTCCAAAAAGTTCTGCTGACATCGAAACGAAAAGTGCCCAGTAACCAGTTCCTGCACCGATCATAAAACAAAGGAAATAGAACATTGTAGTTGTAGAAACTGGAATCCATAAATAATATCCAATGACCATTATGGCCGCGATTAAATATATGACTACTGTTTTTTTGCGGCTTCTCAGCCATTGACTGATGAGGCTGCTGAGCAAATCACCAACGGATAATCCCAAATACGTAAAAACGATTGCATAGCTAATCTCTATCTCTAGGTGCTGAAGCATCGCAAATTTCTTGCTGAATTTGATTAATATGCCAACACTATACCACACAGGTAAACCAATTGCAATGCAGGCCAAATAACGCAATGCGCGCTCTTTATTAGCAAAGAGCATGGTCCATTTTCCTTTTGATATTTGCATCGCTTGGGTTTCCTCAAAAGTATCACTTTCAAAGGTGCCCATTCTTAACCCCAACAGTACCAGACCTAAAACTCCTCCAATGATGTAGGACATTTGCCAAGGTGCAAGGTCAAATACTGTCCACTGAATTTTTGAAACAAATACAGCTGCGACGGCGCCTAGCGCTCCCATTGTCACAATAACCATGGTGCCATAACCTCTTTTTTCCTTGTCCATTAATTCGCTGACCAATGTAATGGCTGCACCAAGTTCACCAGCAAGTCCTAGCCCAGCGATGAATCGAATCGCGCTATATGCTTCTACATTGGTGACAAAGGCGTTGGCTATGTTAGCCAAAGAGTAGAGTAGAATAGATCCAAAAAGTATATTTCTACGTCCTTTGGTATCTCCGAGCCAACCCCAAATTAATCCACCAACGAGCATTCCGCTCATTTGCCATAAAAACAACAGATAGTCCCAATCTTCAATTTCCTTGGAGTCGGAAATACCAAGACCCATGAGGCTGGATTTAGAGACGATATTGAATAATTGTAAATCGTAGATGTCAACGAAATACCCCAACGCAGCAACTGCTACCGTCCAATGCAATGTTTTTTTTCCATCCATGTCTCAAATATACATGGATGAACTTATCTCAATGCACAATGAACAAATACAAACTTGAAAATGTGATGGCTATGATGATCCATCTTTTGGTTCTAGTTGGCATGTTTTATCGGTTTTAGCGAATTTGGTTCTTTTCGCTGAACTGATTAGCCCGGTGGTTTTAAGTTTTCAATATCGATTTGTGAATACCGTGGGGAGATTGAGTTAGGGTGCGATGAATCTCCAGTACTTGCTTAATGACAGAATCGTTATCATTGTTGTCGATAACAAAATGGCAAATAGACGTTGCTTCGTCATCGCTGGTTTGCAAGGCCATTCGCTTTTCGATTTCGCTTTGCGATAAACTGGATCTTTTCTGTACCCGTGCAATTCTGGTTTCTTTTTTGGCTCGCACCAAGATTACGTGGTCGCAATGAACGTAGCTACCCGATGAAATGAGTAAAGCGCTCTCTCGTAGGATATACGGAGCTTGGCTATTGGTAGCCTCAAATTCCATCCATTTTTGATGAACATAGGGGTGAATAATAGATTCTAGCCTCTTCAGTTTGGAAGGGTCTGAAAAAACAATCTTACCCATTGTTTGGGTGTCTATGTTACCATTAACGAATATTTCATCGCCAAACTCGAATTCGATTTGGGATTTTATTGCTGAATAAGAATATGCGCTTTTAGCAACGGTATCCGCATCAAAGACAGGAATACCAAGGGATTGAAATATTTTACAGACTGTAGATTTCCCTGCTCCTATTCCCCCGGTTATTCCAATATGCAGTGACATTTATTTTTTTACAAATATCTGATAACCGTAACCAGGCAATTGAACATTCCCCGTTGCGTACAAGGCCAAGGCTTTGTTGTCAAAAATACTATTGAAGATTCCCTCAGGAAGCGCATCGGTAAATGAAGTGCTTTGCGGAGCGGGGTTGAAATTCAGCATGACTATCACTTGGCTGTCTCCTTTGGTTCTGCTGTAAGCGTAAATTTTACTATTGCTGGTGTAAATTCTTTTGAAATTACCGCCATCAGCACCATTCCACAAAGCGGGGACTTCGTGATGTGCTTTGAGGAGCGTTTTGTACAGTTTTTCGTTTTGATATTGATTAAACGAAATGGTGTCTTTGTCAAAAAAGCGGTAACGGTGAGGAAGGCCATTTTTATGTTGCTCATTTCCTTCTTGGCCGGAATACACCAAGGGCATTCCGCCAATGGTGAAGGCCAACACATCGTACATGTTGCGCGCTTGACCATATCGTTCCCCTCCAGTTCCATTCCAAGTGTTTTCATCATGGTTGGTTGTGAAATACATGTGGATCGTAGACTGAGGGAATTCTCTGTTTACCTTCTCCATGTATGTGTCGATATCCTGAGGCGCTTTTTCTCCTTTGGCAATACCATTCATCAAATGCAAAAATTCCCAGCCATAGCACATGTCAAATGCTTTCAAATGGTGGTCTTTCTGCTCAGCTTCTGCGAGCATGAATACAGGTTTGATGGCATCCAATTCGGCACGTGCTTGATCCCAAAAATCAGTAGGTACTTGCATGGCAACATCACAACGGTAACCATCTAAGTCACATTCTTTAACCCAAAACTTCATGGATTCAATCATGGCCTTTCTCATGTCCTTGTTGTCGTAATTCAAATCAGCAACATCAGACCAGTCAGCAACTGGAGGAACAATTTTCCCGTTTGCATCATGCGTGTACCACTCTGGATGCTCGGTTACCCATGGGTGATCCCAAGCGGTATGGTTGGCTACCCAATCCAAGATTACTTTCATCCCTCTAGAGTGTGCTGCATTCACGAAATGTTTGAAATCTTGTAAAGAGCCGAATTCAGAATTAACACCAACATAATTTTTAACACTGTAGTAACTTCCCAATGAACCTTTTCTGTTCAGTTCACCAATGGGATTGATGGGCATCAACCACAAAATGTCAACTCCAAGAGAATCCAATCTATTTAAATCTTTTTCAAGCGCCTGAAATGTGCCTTGAGGAGTGTGCTGACGAACGTTGATTTCATATATCGTAGCATTTTTCACCCATTCAGGATGGCGAATGACGTGTGTCTCACTTGAGCTTATTACCTGCGCTGTAGCAGTGGCATCACCTTTCTGTGTGGCACATGAAATGGCCAAAAAAGCGACGATTGAGATGATAAATGTATTTTTCATTGGATTAACCTTCGTGTCAAAAGTACACGATTATTCTTTTTCGTTGAAATCTTGCAACTATTTTTCCTGATAATTGTCTTTATTTTTGAAACAAATAACCTGCAGTGAAAAGAAACCTAATATACTTCATCTTGGCTTTATTATTCCCAACTGGAATCATGGGCCAAGTTATGATCAATGAAATTTGTATAGCCAATTACAGTGATTACAACATTCCGTCAGGAGGAAACAATTTTGAGGATTGGGTGGAGTTCTATAATCCATCTGGAACAGCCGTAGATATTAGCGGATATTGGCTAAGCGACAATGCTGCCAATCCTCAGAAGTGGGCTTTTCCTGCGGGAACTACAGTTCCTGCGAATGGTTACCGCATCGTTCTATTAACTGGAAGAGGAAGTTATCAGCCCAATTTTCTTGGTGGTTTGAATGCCAATTTTAAAGTGAATCAAACCGCGGGAGAGGAGATTGTGTTCTCCAATTCTGGTGGTGCAGTCCTCGAATCGTATGATTTTGATTCGATGACACCTAATCAATCCAATCACTCATGGGGTCGTGTTCCAAACGGATCTGCGACTTGGGCAATTTTAACCAATCCGTCAGAGAACGCTGCAAATCCAGCAACGGGTTCGACAGGTTATGCAGCCACTCCAACCATGGACCTTCAAGCGGGATATTATCCCAATCCAATCAATGTCAATTTGGCATCGCTAGAACCCGGAGGAACCATCTACTATACGTTGGATGGAACTGCTCCTTCAAATACTAGTACACTTTACACTGGTCCTATCAACATCTCAACAACCAAGGTGTTGCGAGCAATCGTTTACTCTCCAAATCCCAATGTCCTTCCCAGTCTTGTGGAAACCAATACTTACTTTTTTGGCGCTGACAATCATTCCATTCTAACGGTATCTGTTTCTGGAAATAATATGAATGGTCAATGGCCGGGTGCAGGAAACAATAGACTAACTACAATTGAATTTTTTAATGCGGGTGGAACATTCATAACGGAAAATCACGGTGATAGCAATGAGCATGGTAATGACTCCAATGCATATGGACAGAGAGGCTTTGACTACATCGGTAGGGATGAGTTGGGGTATGACCATACCGTGCAAGATGCACTTTTCCCCGAGAGAAACAGAGACGATTATGATCGATTGATATTTAAGGCTGCCGCCAATGACAACTATCCATTTTCCAATGGTGGAGCGCATATCAGAGATGCTTACGTTTGCCAATTGTCCATCTTAGGTGATTTACATTTGGATGAAAGAGCAACCAGAAGTTGTATCGTTTACCTAAACGGAAACTATTGGGGAGTGTATGAGGTGCGCGAGAAAATTGATGATACGGATTACACGTCGAAATATTATAACCAAGACAGAGGTCAAATAGATTATTTGAAAACTTGGGGCGGAACTTGGG
>JACCDG010105149.1_pt1 | contig 16264 bp, 13 predicted proteins | sample 7442471 | NCBI WGS metagenome assembly JACCDG01 (sample SAMN15323444, study PRJNA562643) | freshwater metagenome | isolation source: river surface water | place: USA:Blue River Watershed | collected 2017-08-17 | reverse complement strand
TATAGTCACCATCCATATCACGCGTTTGTTGAATCATATCGTAATAGCGTGCTCGATTCTGGGCAAAGAAATCATCAAGACCTAAAGTAACGAAAGGATCCGAACCCTTTTCCCAAAGTAGCCATTGTGATATTGCCCTGGCAACTCTTCCATTACCATCAACGAAAGGATAAATTGTTAAGAACTCATGATGAAATACTGCACTACGAACAATGGTATGTTGATCACTATCTTTTAACCACTTAAACAGATCTTTCATCCGCCCTTTTACTTTAGCGGGAGCAGGAGGCGTAAATATTACTTTATTACGTGCATCAATAACATAATTTTGAACGCTTCTATACTTCCCTGATTTTTCCGCAGGAAGCAATCCTTTAATCATCCGCGCGTGCACTGCTAATAGACCGCTTTCAGTAATAGGCTTATTTTTATTCTTGAGCACCCAATTCATTGCCGCAAGGCAATTACTTACTTCAGACTTTTGCTTTTGTTCAACAAGAATATCCTCGCCTTCTGACACCGCCCTTACCTGTGCCAGCGAAAGCAAATTACCCTCAATCCACATCGACGAATGAACGCTTCGCGCAAACGCGTCTTTCTCCAGCGGAGCCTTTAAAGACTCTTGAAGACGCGCTCCCTTAATAAGGGCTGCGTTAGAGGCAATGTCTTCAAATAATTTGATTAAATGTGATGTTATACGAACTGTGGGCTTGAACATAAACATAGTATAACATATCGTATAGGTATTGTATAGGGTATTGTATAGGGGAAGAAATCGTGAACAAGAAATAACCTTATAAAGGCTGTGGAAATGGGGTCGCTGGTTGAACGATGTTCGAACCTGCTTTACCTATGAATCAATACAAATAGGCCGATAATTAAGATTATCCCGGAAACAACTCTCTTAAATAAAGCCTCTGGAATCTTACGGAACACCCATACCCCGATTTCTGTCCCGATCAAGACACCTATTGCCGCAACAACAATCCAAGGCCATATGCTTAAAATATCATTCCACTGTACTGTTAAATATACTGGCATACGGGCAATATCCACGGCAAGCGCAATGCCAGTTGCCGTTGCTATAAATTCTTTTCCTTTAAGGTCAAATCCAAACATTGCGGCAGAACGGATACCTCCCTGGTTACCCACAAGCCCACCAAACACACCAGACAATGCGCCTGCGATCCATGCCATAGGTCCACTGAATCTCCATTTTTCTGATATTCCTGTTAACCCTGAAACACCAGCAAAAACCAATAGGCTTCCAAAAATGATCGTCAAAATAACATTCTGAAAAATATTGTGAAATAACGCTCCGATAAGACCACCAATAGCACTTGTAATACCAAAACTCAAAAGAACTCGCTTATTTATATACTTTTTCCATTTCCAAAACCGAAAAGCTGTGCCTAAGAAATGTGCAATGGAAACTCCTGCCACAGCAACGCCGGTTCCTACTTTCAATGCAAGAAGCGGTGTTAATAAACTGCCTATACCAAATCCGGAAATAGATGCAACCGCTCCAGCGAGAACAGCCACTGCTAACAAAGTAATATCAAAAATGATCATCTCCTTAACCTTAGAGCATTTCCAATAACAGACACTGAGCTAAAACTCATGGCTGCACCGGCAATAATTGGACTTAAAAGAATCCCAAAGAATGGGTATAAAATACCAGCAGCTACGGGAATGCCCAGCACATTATAAATAAATGCAAAGAAAAGATTTTGCCGGATATTACCCATAACAGCCCGACTTAACCGCAGCGCCTTCACAATACCCATCAAATCGCCTTTAACTAAGGTTATGCCCGCGCTTTGAATAGCAACGTCTGTTCCTGTCCCCATAGCAACCCCAACATGGGCCTCGGCCAATGCCGGAGCATCGTTAATACCATCTCCTGCCATCATGACAACAGCGCCCTTGGCTTTAAATTCTTTAACAATCTCCTGTTTGCTTTTTGGCTCTAATTGCCCTCGCACATCATCGATTTTAAGTTCCTTGGCAATAACTTCGGCGGTCTTTTGACTGTCTCCTGTCAACATCACAACCTTAATCCCCATTCTATGCAGAGCTTCAATAGCTTCAGGGGTTGTTTTCTTAATGGGGTCAGAAATTCCAAGTATTCCAATTACATTTTGTTCGACTGCCACCCAAACAACAGTTTGCGCTTTTTCTTGTAACTGTGCGGACTTGTTCTTTAAATCCTCAGAAATGGCAATCTTCTGATCTTCAATAAACTTTTGTTTTCCTAAAACAATCTCTTGTCCATTGAGCTTACCCTTAATTCCACCGCCGGTGACCGATTCAAAATCCTGTATAGATTCTATCTTGGCATTCTTTTCCTTTGCATACTCAATGACCGCCCTTGCCAAGGGATGCTCGCTGCTTTGCTCAATGGAGGCTGCTATACCCATAAACTTCTGTTCATCCCAACCCTGACTTGTAACACAAGCTGTGACCTTTGGTTTTCCTTCGGTCAGCGTCCCTGTTTTATCCGTCAGCACGTGGGTAATCTTCTCCGCTTTCTCAATAGATTCGGCATTCTTAATCAAGATACCCGCCTGAGCACCTCGGCCAACACCGACCATGATCGACATAGGTGTCGCCAATCCCAAAGCACAAGGACAAGCAATGATCAAAACGGCAATGGCATTGACTATGGCGTATGCCAATCTTGGTTCAGTGCCAAAATTCGCCCAAATGATAAACGTCACAACAGAAATCAAAACTACGACGGGAACAAAATAACCTGCTATCGTATCTGCTAATTTTTGAATGGGTGCACGACTACGCTGGGCTTCAGATACCATGTGGACGATCTGCGAGAGTAAAGTCTCAGCACCAATCTTTTCTGTTTTCATGACAAATGTGCCAGTCTGATTTACTGTAGCTCCGATCACCCTATCACCAACATTTTTCTCAATTGGCATGGGTTCGCCGGAGATCATTGATTCATCGACACTGCTGTGGCCTTCGGTAACAATTCCATCTAATGGGATTTTTTCTCCTGGACGGACTCGCAAAAAATCCCCTTTTTGAACAGAATCGATTGCTAATTCCTCTTCTACGCCATTGCTGAGGCGATGAGCATTTTTAGCAGCTAATCCTAAAAGAGCTTTGATTGCGTGGCCCGTTTGACTGCGGGCATTTGCCTCCAATAATTGCCCTAAAATGATCAAGACAGTGATAACAGCCGCTGCTTCAAAATAAAGATCAATCATTCCCATCTTCTTTAATGACTCAGGGAAGATTTGAGGAAATAACACCGCGACTGTACTATAGCCATACGCTGCACCAACACCCAAGGCAATCAGTGTGAACATATTAAGACTTTTGTTAACGACCGATTGCCATCCTTTAACAAAGAACATCCCGCCCGCCCACATAACTACTGGCGTGGCTAGCATCAATTGCATCCATGGTATAAAACGATGAGGTATAAATGCTTGAATATTTATGGCTGGAATCATTTCACCAAGAACTAATAATATAATCGGAATTGTTAGAACCAAACCAATCCAAAACTTCAGAGATAAGGAATGAATTTGCTTTTCTTCCTCACTGTTCTTACCCGTTGGGTTCAATGGTTCTAAATGCATACCACATTTAGGGCAATCACCTGGATGATCCTGCTTAATCTCCGGATGCATTGGGCAAGTATAGACAGCGCCTTGCGCTACAGAAATCTTTACTTCCTTTAGAAACTTGGTGCGGCAATGTTCGCTGCAAAAATAAAAGGTCTCCCCGGCCTTTTGACCGGAGAGAGCCTTTTTTTCATCAACGTTCATGCCGCAAACAGGGTCTTTTGTCATAATTGTTTAACCCTTTCAAAATCAATGATGTGCTGCGTGATCTTCAGCTGGTTTAGTGGCAGCGTCTGATCCTTTATCATCATCGCCATCCATATCCATCTTCTCCATACCCTTGCCCATCATGCCCATCTCTTCCACCTTAATGTCCGCTTCTTTGACCAAATTAAGATTGGCATCATATTTATACAGCTTTTTACCGGATAAGACAACAACTCCATCTCCGACGGCAACTAAGGACGGCTTATTCATCATGGACTGACACATTTTCATCATGCCCATCATTCCTTTGCCGCCCATCATCCCCATCATGCTGCCTTTGCCCTCCATCATTTCCTTATTGTCACTCATCATTTCTTTGCCCTTATCAGGCATTTGAGCCAAAGCCAATCCTGAAACAGTTAAAATAATAACTGCTGTGATAACTACGACATTTTTTCCCATTTCCCGCTCCTTTTTTCTAACTACTTGTTAATGACATCCTGGCTTTTTTTCGCCTTCATTTTTATCTGTATCTGGTTCCTTCTTATGATGGCCGCCGCAGCAACCTCCGCCTTTTCCCATCATCATGAAACAGACTAACAACATAACTGGAATAAGAACCCAAAACAAATTCCCTTTATTAAGCCCCAACGCCGGAGCTACAAAAATCAACACTACCGGTAACAAACAGCAAATTAACATCATCCATGATTGATTCTTCACTTCGCCCCCCTTTTTGTTTCAATTTGCGGACAAATAGCAAACTTTAATCTCTTTGCCTCATTTGGTGTTATCCAATGATAAAGCCGTTCACTTAAACGATGCTTTGTTTCTTCCAACTCTTTAATTTTGCGTTCACATTCAGCTATCTTTTGCTCAAAAACCTCATGAACTAAACAACACGTAGCATCAACCCCTCTACTACTGCGCTTGATGATCTTCTTTATTTCAGCAAGCGTTAAACCTAAGTCCTTGGATTTCTTGATAAACAAAAGCTTCTCAATGTCTCCCTGGCTATAAATACGATATTGTGCCGTCGATCGCTTGGGCTTATGAAATATCCCAAACTCTTCGTAATAACGTATTGTTTTAACAGGAATATCCGTCTTTTTACTGATCTCACCAATAAACATGATTATTCCCTCCTCTTGTGACTACATCACTACTGTACACCCTCCAGTATAGGGGAGAGTCAAGTGTTTTATTTCGACTCATCAACAACGTCAGCAACCGTACCCTTTGGATGTGGATAATCCCCTGGGTGGTCATAATCTTTCAAATTATCCCGAACCATAAGTACAGTAAACATTCCTCCCATGCCGGTAGGGCCAAATTGCCCTTGGCCGCCCATCATAGGCAAGGTATTTTCAGGGCCCTTCATTCCCATGTAATTCATTTCATCCATTCCATTTTCGCCCATAGGCATATACCCTGGGACTAATTTGCGTACAACGTCTTTAACGCTGTCTTGATTAACACCGAGTACATTTGCTGTGTCATGTCCCATGGCATTCATCGGATGGTGCCGACGGTGGCAATGAAAAGCCCAATCCCCTGGCGCATCAGCGACAAATTCAACTGTTCTTGTTTGACCAGGAAAAACAACAACCGTAGTATCTGGTACTTGTGCTGATGGTGGAATATCTCCTCCATCAGTTGCTACCGTTTTGAAAGCGTACCCATGCAAGTGGATTGGGTGAGATTCTTGCCCGACATTGCCTATTCTTATCCGTACGCGATCACCTGTTTTCACAACCAACGGGGCTGTACCCGGAAATGCCCGGCTATTAAATGTAAAAATATTAAAATCCGTCATGATATTAGGATTCGGTGTTTTTGTTCCAGGTTCCACAAACCACTCATTTAGAAATATGGCAAAATCACGATCAGCTTTTATTTCATTTTTAGCGTGGGAAATCAAGAAACCCATTGTCCCTAAACCCATTTGAACCATTTCATCACCATGAGAGTGATACATAAACGTCCCGTGCTGTTTCATACGAAACTCATACTTAAACGTTTGTCCCGGTTCGATGGACTTTTGTGTCAAACCAGATACGCCATCCATACCATTAGGTAGAAATACACCGTGCCAGTGAACCGCCGTCCCTTCTTCCAATTCATTTTTTACGTAAATACGCAATAAATCACCTTCCACAACTTCAATGGTTGGCCCCGGTGTTTGTCCGTTATAGCACCAGGCGTTAATAATCATGCCTTTGGAGATTTCATGCTTACACTTCCCAACCGATATATGAAAGACCTTAGCTCCATCTTTATCCCATACCCAAGGCATTGTCGAACCATTAGGTGTAAGGACGGGCGTATAAGGTAAATTCTCTGCACGAACGCCAACCACACCAATTAAACTTAATACCGCTATTAAGAAAAGCATTCTAAACATGTCATCCTCCCTGATTTATTTCAACTGGCAGTTTAGCCCCCAAAGCATATTCAAGCTCTGCCCGTGCAGCCCAATACTCCTTTAAAGCATCCACATACTCTTCTTGTGTTTCTAACTCAGCCTGCTTAGATTCAAGCAAACGAAAAACGTCTTTGAGCATAAAGTTGTAGCCATAAAGCGTCTCTTTAACCATTTGCTGATATACAGGCATTGTTTCCTTATATGTCTCAACAATTCTTCGACTGGTCATTAAATGTTGATAGGCGACGCGCACTTCAAGCAATGCTTGTTGTTCCATAGCATCTAATTGATGCTTGCCCGTCTCAATAGACGCCTTGATGCCCATTTGCCCGGCTTGGTTGCGGTTAAATATAGGGGCTTGTCCTTCAACGATAATTCCCTTCAAAGTATTGCCACTTGTTTCGGTTTCCTGATCGTATCCCACTTGGAGTTCGGGCAAAATTCCAGCCGCAGCTAAATTCACAGACTGTTCAAGAGCCTTGATCTCGTGACGTTTCATGGATAAGTCCAGCCGGTGATCAAGCACTTGCTTCTCAAGTTCTGCTAATACAATATTTTCTTTAGGCAGATCAGGTATTTGTAAAGGCTCCTCCATAAAGAATTGATCCGGTTTTAAACCAAGAACTGTTCGTAAACGCTCCGCCAGTGCTTGACTCTTCTCTTGGGTTTTCAACCATTCAATCTTGGCTTTTTGAGAAACCACCTTAAATCCATCCATCGCAAGAGTGTTAATGTTCCCGGCTTCCTTTTGCTTTCCAGCGATCTCTAAAGCTGTTTCCTGAGCTTTAAAATTATCTTCTGCTAATCTTTGCTTATGCACGGATGCCAGCCATTCAAAATAAGATAATTTGGCATCTTTAACCAAGGTTGTGATCTTCTGCGCAGCTTCGTACTGGGCGGCTTTAAACCGTGTCCCAGCAGCTTTTTTACGCAAAGGCCAAAAAAGCACATCCATTACATCCTGTTTGATCTCAATTTCATTATTGCGCTTGGCTCCTTCTTCATTAGATGTGCGAGAACTAAACCTTGCAGTCGGATTATGCAAAATACCAGCCTCCCGCATGTCTGCCTCGGAAATACCAAGCGCGGATAATTCAGCTTTGATCAGTGGGCTATTAAGCAAAGTTATTTTAACCACTGCATCCTCGCTTAAAGGCTTAGCTAAAAGGTCTTCGATTTCTTTCTGAATATCCGAAGGCGCCACATAGCCAGTTTGTTCTTTTACCAGCGCTTTGACCTCCGCCAATTTTCTTTGATCGGCAGCTTGGACATAACCTGCTGACAAAAACCCGGCCAATATGGTTATCATTATTTTTTTCATAAGTCCTTCCTGGTTATTCTATTGCATATTCGATACCGTGCATGCCGCAGAGAGCGGCAGGCCTCGAAGTTATTGACTGACCCCAACCCCATATTCATAGACCATTCTTCCGCCTTGATGGGCGGTGAACGCTAACAAACCTGACACAGTGATCAAGAACATAAGAAATATGACTGGGAATATTTTATTATTCCGTATAAACCAAAGAATCGGTAAAGCTATTATTGATACCCACATTACTATTAAGGCAAAGCGTTTATGTAACGTCAACACCGGATGACCTAAGTGCAGCCGGTCTGCTTCCCAAAGCCCGGAAAGTACAATCACCGGCATGGATAAAACAGCCAGCACAAACATAAGCCATGCGCCCTGTCGAAAGTAGTCTTTATTAAACACTATTCCCAATGCCTGCGTCCCCATAGCGCTGACAACCAACGCTATGGGGAAATGCACAAGTTTAGGGTGTATCGGATATAATATTGTGATCAAAGAATTATCCATAAACACCCCCGGTTTATTTGGTGCCGTTAACTTCATTATCAGCAATGCCACTATATTTTTCAGGATTTTTCTTAAAATCCTTTACACACATCAGGCAGCAGAGATTATAAATCTTGCCCTTATATTCAATCTTAACTGGCTTATCTCCCATTGTGCCCGTTTCGCCAGGAGCAGGAACATTATCTCCACTTACAGGACAAATTTTATTACCCACCTCCACTGCGTCTTTAGATGATGGTGTTTTATCTGTTATCACTTGAACCATCGGGGTCTTGCTTGGTGTTTCTTGGGCTAAAACATAGCCGCTTGATAAACCTACTACTGCCATTGCTAAAATAAATGATTTGATATTCATAGAACGCTCCAATTTTAAGAAGATTAAATAAAAAAACAAAACACTTCGATAACAAGACACGCGAAGGGCATCAGAAATTAATAAATTGAATTATTAAATACGGAGAGAATGGTACAGGGTGTAAAGAGGAACTGTGGATGCTTCACCTATGGGTGGCCCCAAATAGGCAAACCCCAGAGAACCTTTGGAAGAGGTAGCTGACTTGAGTGTTACGACGTCAATGGTAGGGAAAAAATTCGGAAAAGATAAAAGTGCTGCATGGACTGTTGGTGCATTTTCAGCAGCTGTACTATAGGAATGACAATCACAGGAATGGGAAGAATGATGATCGCCATGTTCATGGGTTGCTCCATGTTCATCCTGGTCATCATTGCAATGCTCGACACCCGGTGCAGCTGCTTGTGCCTGTGTGATGCAACAGCAAAATAACGGCACAATCAGAAACGGAAGAATAAGTATTGAAGCAATAAATTTCTTAAACATAATCCCTCACCTACTTAAAGCGTATCACAAAAACTGGTGCTGACAATAAAATTGTGTGGTGGCGTGAGAATTTCTATTAACAGTTTCTAACGTCCCGTCAGGGGTCAAAGAAAAACCCTCGTAACTCATTGAGTCACAAGGGTTAATTTACTGGGGTGAGTGACGGGACTTGAACCCGCGACCTGAAGATCCACAATCTTCCGCTCTAACCAACTGAGCTACACCCACCATTTACTACAGATTAACTATTTGAAACAAAAACAAGATTCCCGCGAATGCGGGAATGGCATGAATAAAATGTCGCCTAAGATATCAAAATTTACGACAATATACAAGAAAAGAAACGTCCCTGGCACGGATCGAACGTGCGACCCACAGCTTAGAAGGCTGTTGCTCTAATCCAACTGAGCTACAGGGACAAATCTCCTTAAAATAATCAGAACAACTACTAGAGAAATTTGTCCCAGTCCCAATGTCAGAATAATAAGATTGGGACAGGGACGTCATTAAGCCTAATAAGATTCCCGCTTGCGCGGGAATGACAAGGCTGTAATTTATACCAGATTTCCCATCGAGTGTCCAGTTCCCCTTAAGACTGGGAAGCGACTGTAAACATGTCTCTGGGCAATTCATGTTCGTTAATAATTGACTGATTTACACTACCCCGTCGAGCAAACATAATCGTATAACCATCGACATAAATAGGGGCCCATAAAGGATCGTCGATTAATTGCAACAAAAACGACTGCCCCCACGGGGTCAAATCATGCCGATAGAAGTATACCACGTTAAATTGATATTGGTCGTTGACCTTCGCCCACACCGCATGATCTTCTTGCATGGGAATATAAACATCTTTAAAGAATGTCGGCGGGAATGCTTCTTGACGGTTATCAACAAATAGCTTCTCTTGAGGGTATAAATGATAAATTAAATACCCACCAATATCATAATTACTAAAAATAGGCCCCTTTAATCCCGATGATTTATAAAACTCTGCCGATTGATTAATCCCTGGGTATAAACCAAATGGCCATTGGGCTCTAAGTGTCGGCGATAAAATCGGAATTGTCACCATAAATGCCATCGCAATAATAATACCCGTGATAATCTGAGCACTGAGATTAAATCTCTTGTGTTCTTGAATCGCTTGGGACGCAAGGATAAGCCAAATAAACGCACAGGGCGCCATTAAACGCACAGCACTAAAACCCGCAAGCAACACTACTGCAAAAAATATTCCCAATGGCCATTGCCGACGGCCATGACGCCATATCCACAATCCTAAGCAGATAACACCCAAACCTAAAAAGATCAATTGATACAGATAGTTCGGGTCATTGCTAAAACGTTTAAACATAAACCAAACACTTTGATTCTCTGCCAAACGATACCCGAATTCTTTAAACCCATTTAAAGGAGTCAACGCCCCTGCTATTCCCGACGGATTAATGAGATTAACTCCTAATACAGACAGAACAAGCAACCATTGGCGAGGATAAATCAAGGCAAAACATAATGCGAGTAAAGGACCAACAAAAAAGAAAATATGCGTGTTGACCCAAATGAGTTGAATCGGAATCAGCCACATCAATGCTTGGTTTAAACGCAAACGCTCTTGAGATAAACGTGTCAGCACATAAAAATAAATCCCCATGAATAAAATACTAAACCCTTCGGGGCGAATTTCCGTGCGATTTGCCATGACGGTAACGGCGATGACGCTCAGTAGTAAAACAATACCTGAAGAACAATAGTCGCGTGCAGTTCTATAAAAAAATGCATACGCCGTTAAAAGAATACCAACGTAAAATATCCCAAGCCCACTCCACCCACCTAGGAGAAACACCCCATAAAAAATAATCCCGGCGAGCCAATGGTGATTGATAAAAGGATAATCAGGATAGGTAAATGTAAACACATTGTGATAAAGAATATCGGTTTGGCCATGCAAGAGCAGATAACCATTTTGCAAATGACGGCCAATGTCGACAGCAGTTAAATTAATAGGGACAGCTTGATGTGCGGTAAACAGCAGCGCAAACCCAAGAAGGACAAGCCATTGAATTACTCGGTTACGCCAAATAAGATGCATGAGTTATTGATGAGGTGTTGAATGCGTGTGATTTGACTTTGAGCGAGCACGTCGGTGACTAATCGACGGGCTTCAGCTAAATTGATGTGCTTGAGTTGTTGATGCACATTAGGTAAAAAGCGTGCGTCCATACTTAAAGAACGAATGCCCATGCCTAATAATAAAGGAATGCACTTAGGATCTCGCGCCATATCCCCACAGACACACAATTCTTTCTTATGTTCCTGGGCGGCCTTGGCAACTTTTTGTATCGCTCTTAATACAGCCGGGTGATGCGGCACATATAATGAGGCCACTTTATCATTGGTCCGATCGACGGCTAACATGTATTGAATTAAATCATTGGTTCCTAAGGCCAAGAAATCTGCTTCTTTTGCAACATCATCAATGACTTCAATTAACGCCGGAAGCTCGACCATAATTCCTAATTGAGGCTTGTCATTCATCGGGATACGCGCCTTGGCCAATTCCGCAATGCATTCATGCACAATGGTCTTTGCTTGTAAAAACTCGTCGATCGACGACACCATGGGAAATAATATCTTTAAATTATGTCCCTTGGCTGCACGTAACATGGCTTTTAATTGAGCGCAGAAAATCTCAGGATGCATTAATAAAAAACGAATGGAACGTAATCCTAAAAATGGATTTTCTTCACGCCCATAATCAAAGTACGATAATAATTTATCTCCGCCAATATCCAAAGTCCGCATGGTCACGGGCTTACCCTTCATGCCCTCTAACAAGCGCTGGTAAATCAATACCTGCTCTTCTTCCGTCGGAAAATTATTACGGATCATAAAAGGAAATTCACTACGGTATAAACCAACCCCTTGGGCATTAAATGCAATCGCTGCTTTTAAATCACCTAAGAGATTGATGTTAACGAGCAATTTAACGCCGGTGCCGTCTTGGGTCTTGGCTTCTTCGAGAGTATATTTCTTAAGTGTTTCAATATCACGATTCACTTCTTCACGGGTGAATGTTTGCTGACGAGTGACTTCATCAGGATCTAAATGCACATAACCCATGACCGCATCGACGAGCACAGGATATCCTGGAGGCAAACTTAATAAACCCATTTCATGGACAATAACCAAGGGTAAGTTTAATGAGCGGGCTAAAATAGCCAAATGCCCGGTGACACCACCGGATAAAAGAACAAGGCCTTTGATCTTTTGCGAATATAATTTCAAAGCATCCGACGGGAATAACTCTTTGGCGATAACCACTTTACCTTCATGGCTTAAGGCATTGAGTGATTTGCCCGTCAAATTCTCTAATAAACGACGACCAACATCTTTAATATCCGCAGCACGTTCTCTCAAATAATCATCTTGAATAGCTGCTAAACGGCTGGCAAAACCTTCAACAACTTTGGCAATCGCGATAACCGCATGCTCACCTTCACGGATAGATTTTACGACCTCATCGATAAATTGCTGATCTTTGAGCATCATGATGTGCGAAGAAAAGATTAACCCTGCTACATCGTATAAACTTTCTTCAATATCCTGCTGAAGTTGATTTAATTCATTTTCTGTCTTATCAATCGCTTGATGAAAATCTTCCTCGGTGTATTGCTTATCACCCGCTTGATAATACGCTGTTAAATCTGTTAATGATTCATCGAGAACAACCGAAGGACCATACGCCACACCTTCAGCACCACTTTTGCCTTTGATGAATTTTAATCCAGTTAAATTACTCGCTTTAGGCTTATCACGACGATCTTTGACGTTTAATAGTAGGCGTGCAGTTTCAATAGTAGAGGCAAGTTGGGCGGTAATGGCGCGAAATACTTGTGTATCTTCTTTAGTAAAATAATCGCGCTTTACACTTTGGACGACGATAACACCAATGTCCGTAGCGCCACGAATAATCGGAACAGCTAAAAGGGAACTGAAATTTTCTTCACCGATTTCTGGGAAGAAACGGTAATTAGGATTCTTGTCTGCCTGACCTTCGCAGATGGTGCGCTTTTCTTGAAACGCCACACCGGTTAACCCTTCACCAGGTTTTAAACGTACTGTATCAATGGCCTGTAGTTTTAAACCTTTGGTGGCTTTTAATATCAATTGGCCGGACGCATCATCAAATAAATAGACGGAACACACTTCGCATTCCATGTGGCCGGCAATCATTTCGGTAATACGTTGCAATAAATCTTCTAAGCGTGAGGCGCTATGAATTAAGGCGGTTAATTCGGAGACATCGCAAATCAATTTTGTGTGTGTTCGGCGAAACATAGGTTTTTAGTATACTATTAAGTATTCTTAAAGAAAACAAAATTCACCCTAAATTTAATGATTTGTGACTCTCCGTCGGATAACGTTTTCCAATTAATTGAAAATAAAGATATAACATATTGATATTTAATGGTTTATATCGGATTCATCAACTTGATTTCGACCTATGGCCATGCTATCCTTTGCTATTAAGTTCTTAACCTAAACTATAACCTCGTCTGGAAATATTATGTTCTCAAAAATTCTCAATTATGTCCTGATCGCATGTTTTTCAACTTCCTTAATTTATAACCCAACATATGCAGAAGCGGGCACTGTTTTAGGTTTACCTGAACCAGGCGCCATGGTGAATTTAAGCCAAGCCTATAGCCCTGCGATGATTAAAGGGTTAACAGTGCATAAAGATAATCCATTTTTGTTTGATTTCATTGTGGATGTTGGTGAAGACCGTTTATCGGGCGAGCCTTTAAAGCAAGAGGGTGATAAATTAATTAAGTATTTCTTAGCGAGTTTAGCGATTCCAGAAAAAGACTTTTGGGTTAACTTGTCTCCTTATGAAAAAGATAAAATTGTTCCTGATGCTTTAGGACAGACTGATTTAGGTCGCGATTTATTAGCACAAGATTATATTCTTAAACAAATTACGGCTTCCTTAATTTATCCAGAGAAGCAATTGGGTAAATCATTTTGGGATAGAGTCTATGCGAAGGCCCAGGCTCAATTTGGGACGACGGAGATTCCTGTAAATACGTTTAATAAGGTTTGGATTACGGCGGATCGGGCCGAAGTTTTTGAGCATAATCAAACGGCTTTTGTTGTTGATAGTCATTTGAAGGTGATGTTGGAAAGTGATTATCTTGCGCAGGAGAAAAATAAAGCCCTTACGGGTTCCGCTGGTGCGCTGACCCCAACGGGTCCTGTCCCTGCGGCACCCTCTCAATCCTCAGGGCTTGAAAAGCTCGCCCCTCCGGTTGATAGGGCACCCGCCTACGGGCCACCCGTTGCTAGCGCAACATCATCGAATGTCGCTTCTCAAATAATTAAAGAAATCATTCTTCCAGAATTGGAAAAAGAAATTAATACGGGGAAGAATTTTGCTAATTTGCGTCAGATCTTTAACTCCATTATTCTCTCGAGCTGGTATAAAAAGAATTTGAAGCAAGCTTTGCTCAATCAAGTTTATGCGGATCAGTCAAAAGTTAAGGGGATTGATTTAGAGGATCCAACGGTTAAACAAAAAATTTATGATCAATACCTCAAGGCTTATAAAAAAGGTGTATTTAATTATATTAAAGAAGATGTGACAAAATCTTCAACCTTACCTAAGAAATATTTCTCCGGCGGTATTGTACGAGCAGGTGTTGCTGAGAATCCAACAGTAACGACCAATTCAGCAATGCTAACTCCAATTCTTCGCAAAAGACCTACTCTCGTTCTTATTGCTGTGGGGGCCATTGTAACTGCTGGTGTTCTTGGAACAGCAGAGCTTAGCACGGCGCTCGATAAATTATTTCCTCTTAAACCATCAAGCACTAGTCCACAAAAAACACTATTGATACAAAACACAAATTCTAATCAAGCCATGACAGCTGAGAGAAGCCTGCAGAGGTGGATAGATTCAACTACTTTTACTTATCAACGAGCTCTTCAAAGATTCTTGCAAGAACCTCATAATCCAAATCTAATTCCTCTTATCTACGACACGAGAAGAAACTATGCCCATGCTCTTTTTTATTTAAACAAAAATGATATACTCACTTCATTATTAATATTTGATACGCATGTTGCTCATTTAAAAACAGATGCAACCGCCTCCTTGATCGCACAAGAAAGAATTAAGATTGCTGCATATCTCCGCTCCTTACCTTCTTCTAAAGATGATGAAGCAATGATAGTAGATCCTGATCCTGCAGACTTTGCCAATGGCACAGGGTTAACGCAACGATTACGTAACATATTAATTGGAATGCGAGCGACTAATATTATTAGAGAACTTGAATCAGCGTTTCAAGCTAGAAAGCGCTATGAGACTAATCCTAAAGAAGAACTTGATATCAATCTTAAGGCAATAGCTCTCGCAATTAATGCAGAATATAAATTAGATATAAGGCCTTACTTTGATGCGCAAGATAAATTCTTGGGTTTTGATCTCATTCGCTATGACGTATGGCCACGACAAGTTGCTCCGGTAACACCTTATAAAGCAAAAATATTAGAAAGAAGCAAAACACCTCCTCTACCAATATCTGAGGCATTAATGTTCTCCCTATTTCCTTTTTCAGGTGATTTTGCCATGTCAACCGCATGGTCAAGAAGAGACATACATCGTATTCAAGTAGTTAACACCAGGTTACATCACTTTCATTTTCCTCTTGGTGATGGCTCCCCTGCTGCTATATTTCAATACATTACTCCTGAAACAAAAAACAATCCTGCAATTGTATACCTCCGTCCTCAAAAAAAGAATTTACCTGTAGATCAGGGAAAATCTTTATATTTCTACGTCGTCTTTAATATTTTTAATTCCTTACCAGAGACTTATAGACCAAGCATAGCCCAACTCTATGAATACTTATTATCTTTTTATCCTTTGGATAACACTGAAAATGCAAGAAACATGATAGATGATTTAAGAATAGAAGCGCAGAAGACTGCTGGGTCAAACCCTGAATTCTCAACGTGGGCAACAGCCATCATTGATCATCACGTAGCTCTAGCAGCTACACCAAAAACGGCTGGCGTTAATCAGGATCCTGCCACGGCCTCCATTGATTCAACTCATCATACCTTCCCTGGTGGTATCGACTTAAATACCTCCTCGGGGATGACTTGGTCTGTGCGTAAAGATGGTCAAGGTGTAGAAATGAGCGTGGATCCAGCGATGGTTGAGCAAATTCGACGTGAAGGGATTACGTCATTGACTCCGGTGATCTTTAAAATTACGCCTATTACGAATATATGGCCATTAATTGGGTTAAAAGAACCTCAACCTCATGAACAATTGGCTTAAGGAAAAATATCCCGCCTTGCGTTTTTAT
>JACCDG010728111.1_pt1 | contig 16271 bp, 17 predicted proteins | sample 7442471 | NCBI WGS metagenome assembly JACCDG01 (sample SAMN15323444, study PRJNA562643) | freshwater metagenome | isolation source: river surface water | place: USA:Blue River Watershed | collected 2017-08-17 | reverse complement strand
AGACCGGCGGCGTACAGCCCACCATCGACCTGTGGGAGCAGTACGTGCCCGCGCGCGACAAACTCTCGCCCTGCGTGATCGCCATGGTCGCGCTCGATGGTCCGCTTCGCTTCACAAACATCTGGGCCTACGAAAGCCTGAATGCCCGCAGCCAGATCCGCGGCGAAGCCGTGGCCCAGGGCATCTGGCCCCCCAAAGGCGGTCCAGCCCACCTGACCACGAACATGGTTTCGACCATCGCCATGCCCACCGCTGTCTCTCCGCTCAAGTGAGGCGACATGAACCGCGTCTATTCCCTCTCGTACCTGAGTTCGCACCGCTGCACACCTGCCGAGGCGATCCACATCGCTGCACAAACAGGCTACCAGTTTGTCGGCTTGCGTCTGTGGCCCAACGCCCCCGGTGCACCGCAGCAGCACCTGCTGGACCAGCCTACCGCACTGCGCGAAACGCTAGCCGCGCAAAAAGACACCGGCGTGGGCGTGTTCGACCTCGAAATCATCCGCATCAACGAAGGTTTTGACCCACACACTTGGGATGCGCTGTACGACGTGGGCGCGCAACTGCAGGCCAAAGCCATTTTGGTGGCCGGCGACGACCCTGACGAAGCCCGACTGACCGCCAACTACGCACGCCTGTGCGAGGTGATGAAGCCTTATGGCATGACCGCCGATCTGGAGTTCATGCCCTGGACCGAGGTGAAAGACGCCAAGTCTGCACTGCGCATCGTTCAAAACGCGGGCATGCCAGGCAATGCCGGCATCCTGGTGGATGCGCTGCATTTTGGCCGCTCGACGACCACGCTCGACGACATCCGGGCCATCCCCCGCCAGCTGCTGCACTATGCGCAAATCTGCGACGCTCAGTCCGGGCTGAACTTCAGCACCGAAGACATGATCCACACCGCCCGCTGCGAACGCCTGCTGCCCGGCGATGGCACGATCGATATTCCAGGCCTGTTTGCAGCTCTTCCTGCTGATCTGCCCATCAGCGTTGAGGTCGTCAACTTCCCCCGCGAAGCCCACACCCCGCCTACCGACTGGGCTCTCGAATGCCTGGCGCGCAGCCGCCCCTTTTTTGAATCTACCCTTCAGGAATAACCATGGATTTCTCCCTCAACGAAGAACAAAAAATGTTGATCGAAACGGTACGCCGCTTCATCGCTGAAGAATGCCAGCCCCTGGAAGACGAGATCGAACAGACCGGTGTCTTTGACACCGTCAAGGCACAAGCACTGCACGACAAAGCCAAGGCCTTGGGTCTGTACGGCATGAACATGCCTGAAGAGCTTGGCGGTGGCGGCCTGTCCAACATGGACCGCATCCTGTGCGAAGAGCAGTTCGGCCATACCACCGACATCATCATCCGCCGCGCCTTTGGCAACGTATACGAACCCTTGCTGCACTGCAAAGGCGAGCAGATCGAACGCTGGCTCAAGCCCTCGGTTGAAGGCACGCGCACCTGCGCCATCACCATCACCGAGCCGGGTGCAGGCTCGGACGCGGCAGGTATCAAGACCACCGCCATGAAAAACGACAAAGGCTGGGTACTCAACGGTGGCAAACACTTCATCAGCGATGGCGAGTGGAGCGACTTTTTCCTGGTCTCGGCCAAGACAGGGGAAAAAGAAATTTCGATGTTCATGGTAGACAAAGGCCTGGCCGGTTTCACTGTGGGCAAGGACCAGAAGATGATGGGTCTGCGCGGCACACCGCACCTGGAACTGTTCTTTGACAACGTGCAGCTCGAAGACGCGGCCCTGCTGGGCGAGGTGGGCCAGGGCTTCAAGCTGGCCATGGGCGCACTCAATGTGGTGCGCCTGGCTCAGGTGGGTGCGCGCGCTGTGGGCAAGGCCAGCCATGTGTGCGAAATCATGGTGGGCTGGGCCAACGAACGCAAGCAGTTCAACACGAAGATCGGCGACTTCCAGATGGTGCAGCAGATGATCGCGGACAGCGTGATCGAGATCAACGCCGCCCGCTGGATGGTCTACCACGCCGCGTGGATGCTGGACCAAGGCCTGGACGCCCGCGAGCAGATCGCCATGGTGAAAGTGCACGCAGCCGAGACGCTGGGCCGCGTGGTGGACCGCGCGGTTCAGGTCTTTGGCGGCATGGGTTTCTGCAAGGAGTTGCCGATCGAGCGCTATTACCGCGATGCACGCATTTACCGCATCTTTGACGGCACGAGCGAGATTCACCGCGGGGTGATCGCCAAGAGCACCCTGAGAAAAGGTGCTGCGCTGTTTGATGTGAACCGCTGAGGTCTGCATGAGCAAGAAATTCATGACCGCCAACGAGGCGGCACAACTGATCAAGGACGGTGACACCGTAGGCCTGATGGGCGGTGGTGGAGGCCTGATGGAAGCCACTCACATGTTCGAAGCCGTGCAGGAACGCTTCCTCACGACCCAAAGCCCGCGCAACCTGACGGTGATGCATGCCCTGGGCATTGGTGACAAAAAGACCAAAGGCATGAACTGCTTCGCGCACGAGGGCCTGGTCAAGCGCGTCATCGGTGGACATTGGGTCTGGTCGCCTACCATGCAACAGCTGGCCCTGTCCAACAAGATCGAAGCCTACATCCTGCCTGGCGGCGTCTCCAGCCAGCTCATGCGTGAAATTGGCGCCGGTCGTCCCGGCCTCGTCAGCCATGTGGGCCTGGGCACGGTGTGCGACCCTCGCCACGGCGGTGGCCGCATGAACGATGCAGCAAAAGACGATTTGGCTGAAGTCATCACCATCGACCAGCGCGAATACCTGCGCTACAAGCCCTTTCCCATCCATGTGGCCATCGTGCGCGCCAGCAGCGCCGACGAAGACGGTAACATCAGCTTCGAGCACGAGGCCGCCAACCTCGATGCGCAATCATTGGCCCTGGCAGCGCGCAACAGTGGTGGCAAGGTCATCGTGCAGGTCAAGGAGCGCCTGCCCAAGGGCGCGCTCAAGGCCCGAGAAGTCCGCATCCCCTCGGCCTGGGTAGACGCCATCGTGGTTGATCCGCAGCAGTCCACTAGCTACGCGATCCCTTTTGACCCGGCGTTCAGCGGCGAGCTGACCGGCACCGCACGTGCAGCGAGCGAAGCCGAAGACCATGCCCGCGAAGTCGCGTCTTCGCAGGAAGCCTTCAGCGAACGCCAGGCCGTGGCACGCCGTGCCTACCAGGAACTCTTCAACACCGGAAAGGCACGCCCGGTCATCAACTACGGCGTGGGCGTGCCCGATGCAGTGGCCAAACTGATCGCAGCACGCAACGAGCAACACCGCATCTACCAGACCATCGAACACGGCACCTACGGTGGCACGCTGATGGACGGCGTGCTGTTTGGCTACGCCCGCAACGCCACCGCCATGCTCGATGCGGCCACACAATTTGACTTTTACGGTGGCGGCGGTCTGGACATCGCCTTTCTGGGCTTTGGCGAATTCGACGAAGAAGGCTCAGTCAACGTCTCACGCCTGGGGGGCGTCACCGTAGGCCCTGGCGGCTTTATCGACATCGCACAAAATGCCAAAAAAGTGGTGTTCTGCGGCACGCTGGCTGCAAAGGGAGTGAAGCTGCAAACTGGTGATGGCCAGATGCGCGTGCTGACGCAAGGCACCGTCAAAAAGTTGGTGAAACAGGTAGACCAAATCACCTTCTCAGGCCCACAGGGCCTGGTGCGCAAGCAGGAAGTGCTTTACCTGACCGAACGCGCCAGTTTCCGCCTGACACCGCAGGGCATCGAAGTTTTCGAAATCGCTCCCGGCATCGATCTACAGAGCGATGTGCTCGATCAAATGGACTTCCAGCCACTTGTGGCCAAGGACTTGAAGCAGATGGACACTGCCCATTTCACGGCTTGACACCAAAATCGTTTGGGGAGACGGGCCTCATGTCAATCACCCCATGCGGGCACTTGCGCTCGCATTTACCGCAGGCCGTGCAACCTGCGGGGTCATGCAATACGGCGTACTTGCGTCCATCCTGTACCTGCAGGCTGAGCACATGGTCCCGACACGCCGCCACGCACCAGCCACAGCCGGTGCAGCGCGAGGTGTCGACATGGGGCCACATGCTGCGAGCCTAACACCCGGCGTCAGACCCCGGTAATCGCACCGCGGCGCAATTGGTCGCGCTCCATGCTTTCGAACAGGGCCTTGAAGTTGCCTTCGCCAAAACCTTCGTCCGCCTTGCGCTGAATGAACTCGAAGAACACCGGGCCGAGCATGGTCTGGCTGAAGATCTGTAACAGCAAACGCTTCTCGCCATTGGCGGTGGAGCCATCAAGCAGGATGCCGCGTGTCTGCAATTCGCCCACAGGTTCGCCATGGCCGGGCAAGCGCTCGGCCAGCATCTCGTAATAGATATCATTGGGCGCGGTCATGAGCGGAATGCCAGCCATCTGCAAGGCATCCACACTGGCCAGGAGATCGTCGGTCAGCAAAGCAATATGCTGGATGCCTTCGCCGTTGAACTGCATCAGATACTCCTCGATCTGCCCACCGTTCTGACCCGACTCTTCGTTCAAGGGAATGCGGATCAAGCCATCGGGCGCGGTCATGGCGCGACTGGTCAGGCCGGTGTATTCGCCTTTGATGTCGAAATAGCGGATCTCACGGAAGTTGAAGATGCGTTCGTAAAAAGCACCCCAAAAAGCCATGCGCCCCTTGTAGACGTTGTGCGTGAGGTGGTCGATGGTTTTGAAACCATGCCCCACCGGATGGCGCTCCACACCGGGCAGCCATTCGAAGTCGATGTCGTAGATGCTTTTGCCGTCTTCAAAACGGTCAATCAGGTAGAGCGGTGCACCGCCAATGCCTTTGATGGCGGGCAGGCGCAACTCCATGGGTCCCGTGGGAATCTCCAGGGGTTGAGCCCCCTGCTCCAGCGCCCGGGCGTAGGCCTGGTGCGCGTCGCGCACACGAAAGGCCATGGCGCAGGGGCCGGGGCCGTGCTCGGCCGCGAAATAACCGGCCGGGCTGCGCGGCTCACGGTTGACGATGAAGTTGATGTCTCCTTGACGGTAAAGCACAACGTCTTTGGAACGGTGTTTGGCCACCAGACTGAAACCGAGTTTCTCGAACAAGGACTCCAGTACACCCGAGGTGGGGGATGCAAACTCGACGAATTCAAAGCCGCACAGGCCCATGGGGTTCTCAAACAAATCTGCCATGAAATTTCTCCAGATAAAGCCGGGCCCTGCCCTTGCATCGGCAGGACCTTCAAAAAAACAGGAAGGGAGAAAGCGCTGCAGCCCGCGTCACCGAGTGGCGCGGGGAACACAGCTCAGAGGCAGTCTGGTGGCGCGCAGGGCTTGCCCCGCGTGCTGCGCGCGAGGTGAATGCCGACGATCAGGACCTGGATGGACATGGGAAGTGATGGTGCATCTACCAGCCCCCCCTGTCAAGCCATCATCAAGCCTGACGCGTCCACTCTGGCAAAGGTGCTGTGCGGTGGAGCACGTCCGTGTGAAGCCACAAGGCACTCCGACGGGCACGCTCGGCCACCACATCCAGGGGCAGTTGCTGGTAGTCATCGTTGAAGACTTCAAAGCTGTAGTCGCCCCGGTAGCCGATACGGTCCAGGCGCAACACCAGATCGGCCAATTGCTCGCTGTGCACGCCTTCGCCAGGGAATACGCGGAAGGTGCGCGCCGTGGTCATGCGCTCTTCAAACGTGGGCGTCTCTTGCCACATGAAGTCCGAAAGTTGCACCAGGAAGATCTTCTCGGGGTCCAGCTCTTCGATGGCATCCAGCGAAGACTTGGCCGCAAAGATGTGGAACGAGTCCAGCCCAATGCCCAGGTTAGGACAGTCGGCTCTGCACACCACGTCCCAGCTGGTGGGAAACTCGTTGACGGTACGCCCCCACGACAGGGCTTCATACGCTACCTTGATGCCCAATGGCAGCGCCAGCATGGCCAGCTTTTGCAAATCTGCGGCGATCTGGTCCAGGTCTTGAGTGGCATGGCGCGAGGTGGACGAGCAAGCCAGCAACACTTTGCTGCCTGTGGCGGCGCACATCTCCAGCATGGATTTGGCAATGTCTACCTTGTAGCTGTGCAGGTGGCCCGAGAGGCCTTCAAAGTCGCGCAGCACCTGAAAGCCCGTAGGGCGCAAGCCACTGGCCTGCACGGCTTGGACAGCGGCAGACACACCACCGGGATGCGTCACCAAATCACGAGCCATCAACATGACTTGCGAGAAGCCTGCCGCCTTCATGGCCGCCAGCTTGGCCTCCAGCGAACCCGCCATGGTGATGGTGTCCATCCCGTAGCCATTGAGCATGTTCATGGTCATGCCCTTTATCACTTGTGGACCAGCTCGAAGGCCACAGAGCCCAGGACGTTGCGCGTCAGCGCACCGCGATCCTCCGGGTGCAACTGACTGGACTCCACAAACTCCACACCACGCGCCTTGAGTGCTGCCACAGCTGCGGCGACATCCGGCACGCCAAAACCAATACGCTGCAGACACTCCGGGCTGTCGTCCCCAGACTCCATCCACGGATCGGGCTCCACCAGTTGCCACAGAAAACTGCCACACGGGCTCTTCATCAACTTGCCCTTGGGCAAGATGCCGAAGCGCTCTTCATCAGGGATGCTGTTGAAGTCGAACATGTGCTCGAAATAAGTCATCCACTCGCTGCTGCGACCGGCGCCGATGTACTGCACCACACCAAAGTAGCTCATGCCCGCCACTGCCGGGGGACGTTGATCGACAGTGGGGATGGGCTTGAAGTCGATGTCGTAAATCGAGAACTCTTGCCAGCGGTCGACAAAATAGAAGCGGCTCCGCCCCGGGCCATGAATGGCTGGAATGTGCAGCTCCATGGCCTGGGCATGGCTGGGCACACCCCAGGCCCCCAGCGCCACACAACGGGTATGCGCCTTGAGGGCGTCCTGCACACGAAAAGCCACAGCAGAAATCACGGGCTGGCCGTCCACAGTAGCACTCACGCGTGCGTCGTCAGGACTGGCGTTGACGACCAGGTTCATATCCCCCTGGCGGTACAGGGTCACCTCGCGTGAACGGTGGCGCGCCACGGGTCGAAAGCCCATGTTCTCCAGCACCTGCCCCAGTGCCTGCGGGCGACTGGTAGCGTATTCGATGAACTCGATACCCGCAATGCCCAGGCGATTGGGCATCTCCGGGACGGACTCGCGATCAGGCTTATTCAATGTCATAGGTACTCCGCTGCAACCCCTGTCGGTGCATCAATAGCTCAATCGTGCCACACGTCGCAGCTCTTGTGCCGTTGTGGTGGGCAAATCAAAATATTCGAGGTAGGCCGGGATCTGCTCAAACAGCATGTCAGATCCGACCTGGGTGCGACAACCCCGTGCCTGGGCTGCCGCCAGAAAGGCTGTAGTTTCGTGACGCATGACCACTTCACCGACAAAGGTGTCCGGTGACAGGCGGGAAACATTCATGGGCAAAGGATCGCCTTCGTTCATGCCCATGGGGGTGGCGTTGACCACCAGATCGTAGCCAGCGGGGTCGTTGGAGCCGGTCTGCACCACGATGGCGGGGTAGTTGTCTTTCAGGCGTTGGGCCAGGGCTTCACACCCTGTGGTGTTGACGTCAAACAGGCTGATGGCGGCAATACCGGCACCTGCCAGCGAAGCGGCGATCGCGCTGCCTACACCGCCGGTGCCCACGACGAGAACGCGTTTGCCGGTCAGGTCAAACCCCTTGCGCTGAACACCGCGCACGAAACCGGCGCCGTCAAACATATCGCCCACCAGGCGACCATCGGCCAGTTTCTTGACGGCATTGCATGCCCCGGCCACGCGCACTGTGGGCGTGACCTCGTCGAGCAAACTGACCACTGCCACCTTGTGCGGCATCGTGATCAAGGCGCCGCAAATATTGGTCAGTGAGAAAACCGCTTTCAAAAAGACCGTGAAGTCCTCGGGCTTGCAGCCCATGGGCACTACCACGGTATTTATCCCAGCCTCTTCAAAATAGGGGTTATAGATCATCGGCGACTTGAAGGTGTGCGTCGGGTAGCCGATGTGGGCGATGAGTTGCGTGTTGCCGTTGATCATAAAACTCTTAAAGAGTGGGAGAGGAAATCCGGCTGCCAGCATGAGCGCTGACAAGCCGGATTGCCTCAGGACAAATTTACTTGCCAGTTTTTTTAGCCGGAGTTACGGGTGCATTGCGGACTTTCTCAATTTCCCCTTGCACTTCCTTGACCAAATCCTGCCCCACCGTCACGCCGTACTTGGCGGTCACCAGGCGCATCTTGTCACGCAGCTTGTCCATTTCGGCGGCAGACAGCTGTGTCACTTGCATGCCGTTTTTCTTGAGGTTTTCCAGAATGCTGGCTTCCAGTTTTCGAGCCTGATCGCGCTGATACTTGGCCGACTCGGCAACAGCTGCAGCAATCAGTTTTTGTTCTGCAGCAGACAGCTTGTCCCAGAACTTCTTGCTGATGATGACCGACTGCGGGTTGTACTGGTGACCGGTCAATGCCAGATGCTTTTGCACTTCATACAGCTTGGCGCCATTGATGGTGGCGACCGGATTTTCTTGCCCGTCCACAGCCTTCTGCTCCAGTGCGGAATACACCTCAGGCCATGGCAACGGTGTGGGATTGGCACCCAGTGCTTTGACCCAATCCACGTTGATAGGGTTGGGAATCACACGCAACTTCAAACCTTCCAGATCTTCCACTTTGGTGACTGGACGCTTGCTGTTGGTAATGTTGCGGAAGCCCAGCTCGTAGAATCCAAGGCCCACGATGCCTTTCTCTTCCAGTTTGGCATGGAGCTTTTTACCTACAGGACCATCGACCACGGCATCCGCTTCTTTGCCGTTGCCAAACATGAACGGAAAGTCAAAGATGGTGAACTCTTTGACCTGAGAGGCGAAGATGCCCGAGTTCATCGAGGCCATCTCCAGCGTCCCGCCTTGAATGGCAGACACGTTGGCTTGGTCACTGCCCAGCGTACCGCCAGGGAATACATTGACTTTGATCTTGCCACCGGATTGTTTCTCGACAATCTCTTTGAACTTTTCCATGCCCATCACGATCGGGTGACCGGCCGTATTCTGGTTGGCAAACTTGATGGTCTTGACGTCTTGCGCCATCGACACACCAGCGCAAGCCAAGGTCACTGAAGCTATCAAGGTTTTGATGAAGATGCGTTTCATGTATGTCTCCGCAAATGAAAGGACGTACGCAAACCAGAACCACCGGCACCCGGCGTACCCGGGCGAGTGCCAGCAGATGAAATCAATAGAACCAGCGTGCCGGCACCATCACCAGCTGCGGGAAAGCCACCATCGCAAACATAATCACAAATTGCGCTGCCATGAAAGGCAGAACGCCTTTGGTGACTTCGTCCATGCTCACGCGACCAGCACCCGCCACGGCGTTGAGCACCGTACCCACGGGTGGCGTGATCAGCCCAATGGCGTTATTGATGATGAACAACACCCCGAAATACACTGGATCAATACCGGCCGCCTTGACCACTGGCATCAGCACAGGTGTGAGCAGCAGGATAGTTGGCGTCATGTCCAGTGCCGTCCCCACGACCATGGTGATCAACATGATCGACAACATCAGCAGACGTGGGCTATCCAGTAAAGGTTGCAACAAAGCAACCAGTTCACCGGGCAGATTCGCCACCGTGATCAGCCAGGCCGACACCATGGCCGCAGCTACCAAAAACATGACCACCGCACTGGTCTTGGCCGAAGCCACAAACAACGGAACCAGACTCTTAAGATTGAGTTCACGGTACACCAGCGTGGACACCAGCAATGCATAAACTGCCGCCACTACAGCCGCCTCGGTCGGTGTGAACACCCCAAACTTCAAACCAAACACCACGATCACCGGCAACACCAGCGCCCATGTGGCCTCACGCAAGGCAAGCATCATCTCGCCAGCCGTCTTGCGTGGAGGCACTTGCACCACCTCGCGTCGAGCCAGCCACCACCAGGTGACCCACAGGGCAAGCCCTAAAAGCACACCTGGGACGATACCCGCCATGAACAACTTGGAAATCGACACATTGCCCGCCACACCAAAAATCACAAAACCGATGGAGGGCGGAATCACGGGGGCAATGATCCCTGCCGATGCGATCAAACCAGCCGAACGTGCCTTGTCGTGTCCAGCGGCCACCATCATCGGCATCAGCAATGCCGCCAGAGCGGCTGCATCTGCCACTGCTGAGCCTGACAAAGCTGCCATGATCACCGCCGCCATGATGGTCACATACCCCAACCCGCCCTTGATGTGGCCCACCAATGCCATCGCAAAGTGAACGATGCGGCGCGACAAGCCACCCGCATTCATCACCTCACCCGCCAGCATGAAAAAAGGCACCGCAAGCAAAGGGAAGCTGTTTGCCCCTTCCATCAGGTTCTGCGCAAGGATCTGTGCATCGAACATATCCATGTGCCACATCAATGCCACACCACAGGTCAGCAGCGAGAAGGCAATTGGCACACCCAACGCCATGGCCCCAATCAGGGACACCAGAAAGATTGTGATCGTCATGTTTGTATCCCCTCAAGCCTGCTCGTGCGCGGTTTCTTCGGATTCCTGAATGGTCACCAGTTCGTTGTCTTGCAGATCGCCCGAGAACAAACGCATCAACTCGTTCAGGATGATCAAACTACCCAGCACGGCAAACAACATGCCCGGAAAGTACAGCCAGCTCATCGACACTTCCATCACAGCACTGGTGGACTCCCAGTTGATGAGAGCCTGCTCGTAAGACCCCTTGAACAGCAGCCAGCAGATCCACAACATCAGGCCATGCGCCACGGCAAAGCAGACCTTCTTGCCTGTCGGCCCCAGCTTGCCCACCACCATATCGGTGCCCAGATGACCATGCTCCTTGAGCGCCACCACAGCCCCCATGAAGATGGTCCAGACAAACAACCAGCGCGACAACTCTTCAGACAGGGTAATGCCCGAATTGAGCGCATAGCGCATGAACACATTGCCAAACACCAGCACCACCATCAGCGCCAGACAGGCCGCCATCAGTCCATTGAGAACGCGGCAAAAGCCATCGATGAATTTTTTGAGCACGTGTGAACTCCGTTTTCGAATATCAGTAATGTACGAACTGGTTAGTTTTATTTGCTAAGTGGTTACCCTGATAAAAATACAAATATCTTTCTATCTGTTATTGAGTATTTGAATATCCAACAAAGCGCAACACCAATTGCACGATCTGCTCGCGTTGCAGGATTTGCGCTGGAGCGTTAATGTCATTGCGGTCAAAAATGGTACCGAAGGTATAGCGGTTGGACACGTTGAACACGGTCAGCGCAGAAATAGCTGCATGGATATCCACCGGATCCAGACCCGGGCGAAAAATCCCTTGCGAAACCCCTCGGTCATACAGTTCACGAATGGACTCGATAGCCTTGATGTTGAGCTGGCGAATACCCTTGCTCTGGCGTAGGTAGTTCGCACGTTGCATGTTTTCGTTCATCACCAGCCGGATGAAGTCTTCGTTACCTTGGTGGTGGTCATAGGTGAACTCCACCAGTCGCTGCAAAGCCTGCATGGGAGGCATATCATCCAGATGCAAATCGGCCTCGATACGCCGCATGCGGCCATAGGCCTCTTCCAGCACGGCCAGGTACAGGCCGTCTTTGCTGCCGAAGTAGTAGTAGATCATGCGCTTGCTGGTGCGCGTGGCCGCAGCAATTTCGTCAATACGTGCACCAGCCAGGCCCTTGTCGGCAAATTCATGCGTCGCCACTTCCAGGATCTCCGCCATCGTGCGGGCCGGGTCATTGGTGCGCGCTTCGCGTTCGGTGCTTGCTTTGCTCATGTTTACCAAAATGTACCAACTGGTTCATCTCCAAGTATAGAAGAAGCCTGTCACCCACCCAACGCGTGTGCAGCGAAGAAGTGGAAATCGATGGAACAATCGCACCCATGCAATTGACGTTTGAGTTCGGTTTGTTGGCCTTGGCGGCTTGGCTGGTCGGCCTATCCAAAGGCGGCCTGCCCACCATCGGCATGCTGGCCGTGCCTTTGCTGACGCTGGTCATGCCGCCGATGCAAGCCGCGGTGCTGTTGCTGCCCATCTACATCCTGTCGGACATGGTGGGCATTTATCTGTACCGCAAAGCCTTCAGCGCCGTTCATCTGCACATCCTGATGCCGGCCGGGCTGGTGGGCATTGGTCTCGGCTGGGCCACTGCCTCGCGGGTGTCAGATGCTGTTCTCGCGCTCATGATTGGTGCTGTGGGCATCGGCTTTTGCCTGAACACCTGGCTACGCTCATCCCCCGCCGCTACGGCTGTCCACGCACACAAGGGTTGGGGAAGGTTCTGGGGTGCGTTGTCAGGCTTTACAAGTTTCATCTCGCATGCAGGTGGGCCACCGTTCCAGGTGTACATGCTCCCGCAAAAGTTGCCCAAGCTGGTGTTTGCCGGAACGTCAACGCTATTCTTTGCTGCCATCAATGCGGCCAAGTTGCTGCCCTACCAGCTCATCCAACCCTACGATGGCAAAAGCCTGAGTCAAGCGGCCTGGCTGGTGCCCTTTGCGCTGCTCGGGACGGTCATGGGAGCTTGGCTGACGCGGCGCCTGGCCGATACCTGGTTTTATCGTCTGGTGCAGATCGGCTTGTTTTTCATCTCGATCCAGCTGGTCTGGAGCGCCCTGCCCAGCTTGTTGTGAACAGCCCTCGGCACCACAGCGCAAGCCAAAAACAACTTTAGACCAGCGGCACCGTCAACTGACAGATCACATCGGTCGTGTCCGGGCGCACGCCACGCCACCAGGCAAAGGCCTCGGCTGCCTGCTCGGCGAGCATACCCACACCATCGGCCAGGTGCGTAACTCCCGCTTGTTGCGCCAGCTTCAGAAACGGCGTCAGGCCCTTGCCATAGGCGAGCTCGTACGCAAGTGCGCCGGGCGCAAACACGCTGGCAGGCAACGGGGGCAATTGCGCCGTCAGGCTGGCCGAGGTGGCATTGAAGACCACATCAAACTGATGGCCCTGCAATTGCTCATAGCCCAGCCCCACAACAGGCACCGCACCCAGTTGATGCTGCTGAGCCAAAGACGCCAGTTCCTGTGCCTTGGCCACCGTACGGTTAACCACCACCAGCTGCGAAGGTTGCTCTGCCAACATGGGCAACAGCGCACCACGTGTGGCACCGCCAGCCCCCAACACCAGCACACGCTTACCCTGCAGAGGGCAGCCCAGGTTGTGCACCACATCGCGCACCAGGCCCACGCCGTCAAAGTTTTCGGCATAGACCCGAGCGCCCTCAAACTTCATCGCGTTGACAGCACCTGCCATTTGCGCACTGGGCGCCAAATCCGTCGCATAAGCAAACGCGTCCAGCTTGAAGGGCGCGGTCACATTCATGCCCTTGCCGCCCGCAGCGCGAAAAGCGTCTACCTCCGCTGCAAACCCATCCAGAGGGGCCAGCAATTTGATGTAGTCCATGTCCTGATGAGCCACCTTGGCAAACGCCAGATGAATGAACGGGGACTTGCTTTGCTCGATGGGGTTGCCGATCACGGCGTAGCGGTCAGTCATGGGTAAATCCACAAATAAAAACGGGGGCCAAAGCCCCCATGCACATGGTTGATCGGAGTTTAACGCAAGCGTTTTAACCCCGAATCCACACTCAACCGTTCAGCTGTTGCTCCAGCTGGTGCAGCACCTGGTAGCACGGCAACACCTGGGCCAGGCTGCTGTTGGGCTCACGGCCTTCGCGGATCGCAGCGAAGAACTCGCGGTCCTGCAGCTCGATGCCGTTCATGCTCACATCCACCTTGGACACATCGATCTTCTCTTCCTTGCCGCTGAACAGGTCGTCGTAGCGGGCAATGTAAGTGCCGGTGTCGCCAATGTAGCGAAAGAATGTACCCAGTGGGCCATCGTTGTTGAACGACAGACTCAGCGTACAGATGGCGCCATTGGCCGCCTGCAGCTGAATGCTCATGTCCATGGCAATGCCCAGATCCTTGTGGATGGGGCCCTGGATGGCGTTGGCTTTGACGATGGGGCTGCCGGCCTGGTAGGCGAACAGGTCCACCGTGTGGGCAGCGTGGTGCCACAGCAGGTGATCCGTCCAGCTACGGGGCTGGCCCAGCGCGTTCATATTGGTGCGGCGGAAGAAGTAGGTCTGCACATCCATCTGCTGGATGTTGAACTCACCGGCAGTGATCTTCTTGTGCACCCACTGGTGACTGGGGTTGAAGCGACGGGTGTGACCACACATGGCCACCAGACCGGTTTGCTTTTGTACAGCCAGAGCTTGCTCGCCTTCGGCCAACACATCGCACAGCGGGATTTCCACTTGAACGTGTTTGCCCGCTTCCAGGCAGGCCACGGTTTGCGAGGCGTGCATTTGCGTGGGCGTGCACAGGATCACGGCATCCACCTCCTTGATGGCCAGGCTGTCGGCCAGATCGGTCGTGACGTGCTTGATGCCGTATTTATCAGCCACCTCTTGCGTCTTGGCCAGGTCACGGCTGATGAGGGAAACGACTTCCACATCAGCAATGTTCTTGATGCCGTCCAGGTGTTTGATGCCGAAGGCGCCAGCGCCAGCGAGTGCGACTTTGATGGTCATATTTCTTCTCCAGTTGGGGACAGAGCTAAAGATCTGTCCCGCAAAGTGATTGATTAATTGTTTTCCAAAATGGCGTGACCCACAGCCGTATTACTGGCAGGCACGTGATAGAAGCGATGCGCCACTTTGGGCAGAGGCCCAGTGACTTGGCCGTTGTTGATATCGGCCATCGCGCCGCGAGCGATCAGCCACATGACGAGTTCAATACCTTCGCTGCCAGCTTCGCGAACATAGTCAATGTGCGGCACCTGCGCGCAGGCCACGGGGTCGTTGATCATCAGGTCCAGCCAGTTGTTATCCCACTCGCGGTTGATCAGGCCCGCGCGTGCGCCTTGCAACTGGTGACTCATGCCGCCCGTGCCCCAGATGTGCACGTTCAGGTCTTCGTCGTAGCTCTCGACCGCCTTGCGGATGGCCTGGCCGAGGTTGAAGCAACGCTGACCACTGGGCACCGGGTACTGCACCACGTTCACCGCAAACGGGATCACCGGGCAGGGCCAGGCGTCTTTGACGGGGTCTTTCTCGCCACACATCAGGCTCAGGGGCACCGTCAGGCCATGGTCCACATCCATCTTGTTGACGATGGTCAGGTCAAAGTCCTGCTGGATCACGCTCTGCGCGATGTGCGACGCCAGTTCCGGGTGGCCCTTGACCACTGGCACCGGGCGTGCACCGTAGCCTTCATCGGCCGGTTTGTACTCGGCGGCCGTGCCAATGGCAAAGGTCGGGATCATGTCCAGGCTGAAAGCCGTGGCATGGTCGTTATAGACCAGGAAGATCACGTCGGGCTTGTTGTCCTTCATCCATTGCTTGGAGAAGTCGTAACCCGCAAACAGCGGCTTCCAGTAGTCTTCTTTTGTCTTGCCCAGGTCCATGGCTGCGCCAATGGCGGGCACGTGGCTGGTGTAAACGGAGGCGGTAATTTTGGCCATGTGTTTCTTTCCGAAATCAATTGGGATCTGACCCCAATTAAGGTTTTTTCCCGGCTGCACCTTGGGGTTGGTTCTTTTCCTGGGCGTCGCCGTCTTCACCGATGTAGCGGTTGCCTTCGGCGCTGCGGCCACCGGCCAGCATCATGGCGCGGTATTCCTCTTCAGTCATGCCGGTCATGGAGCCCGCCATTTGCTGAAAACTCAGGCCATCGGTAGCGCCAATCTTGGCCAGGAAGTAGATGTTGCCGCCCGTGCGCATGCACCAGTTCAGGTCACGCGCCAGCACCGCCTGCTTTTGCTCTTCGGTCATGGCCCACTCGTCCAGGTAGGCACGCTCGTTGGCCTTGAAACGTTCGCGGTTTTCGGCCTTCATCAGCGACATGCAGAACTGGTTGAGCCAGTAGCCTTTACGGCTTTGCTCGGCATCAAAAATGATCGTGCCGGGCACGTCCTTGTAGGGTTTGTCCAATGCCATCTCAAACCTCCTCAGGCCAATACAGTTTCATGGGGTTGTCCACCAGCAGCTTTTTCTGCAACTCAGCCGTGGGCGCGATCTGGGGGATGAAGTCGACCAGCAAGCCATCATCGGGCATGTGGTCCTTCAGGTTGGGGTGCGGCCAATCGGTGCCCCACAACACGCGGTCCGGGAATTCTTCCACCACGCGGCGGGCAAAAGGCACCACGTCCTGGTAGGCGGCTTGCTCGCCATTCAAGGCCTTGGGGCCGGTCACGCTCAGGCGCTCAGGGCAGCTGACCTTGCTCCACACGTTTT
>JACCDG010081216.1_pt1 | contig 16271 bp, 13 predicted proteins | sample 7442471 | NCBI WGS metagenome assembly JACCDG01 (sample SAMN15323444, study PRJNA562643) | freshwater metagenome | isolation source: river surface water | place: USA:Blue River Watershed | collected 2017-08-17 | reverse complement strand
GCTGCGCGCCCGGGCGCGCAGCTCGTTCAAGCGGGGCAGGCTGATGGGCTTGCGGGCAGCGACGGGGGAAGCGGGGGGCAAAGTGCCGTAGGGCGAAGCGTTGGTGTTGCTCATAGAACGTGTGTGGCGCAAAGCCAGTCCTGTGTTGCCGAGAGAGGGTGGAGTTTACGTGTGTCTTTACGTGGGGGTATAGGCCAAACGCACGTAAATAGGGGCAAAAGCCTCTGCTTGTGTGATTTCAATCAGCGTTTCTTTGGCCAGTTCAAGCAGCGCGATGAAGGTCACCACCAGCACGGGCACGCCTTGTTCGGGGTTGAACAGGTTTTCAAACTCGACGAAGCGTTTGCCTTGCAAGTGCTTGAGCACGATGCTCATGTGCTCGCGCACCGACAGTTCTTCGCGGCTGATTTTGTGGTGCTGTACCAGCTTGGCACGCTTCAAAATGTCGGCCCACGCTTGCTGTAACTCCACCACATGCACATCAGGAAAGCGCGGTTGCAGCGATTGTTCGATGTAGACCTGCGCGCGCAAAAAGTCACGTCCAAATTGCGGCACTTCGTTAAGCTTGGCGGCGGCCAGCTTCATTTGCTCGTATTCGAGCAAGCGGCGCACCAGCTCGGCGCGGGGGTCTTCGGGCTCTTGGCCCTCAGCCACTTTCTTGGGGGGCAGCAACATGCGTGATTTGATTTCGATCAGCATGGCGGCCATCAGCAAGTATTCGGCGGCAAGCTCAAGGTTGCGGTTGCGAATCTCGTCCACATAGCTCAGGTACTGGCGCGTGAGCGCGGCCATGGGGATGTCGAGGATGTTGAAGTTTTGCTTGCGGATGAGGTACAGCAGCAAGTCCAGCGGGCCTTGAAAGGCTTCGAGGAAAACTTCCAGCGCATCGGGCGGGATGTACAAATCCTGCGGCATGGCAAACAGTGGCTCGCCATACAGGCGGGCCACTGCCACGTTGTCAATCACCTCTGGCATGACCGAGGCAATGTGTGCCTCGTCGTTAGGCAGGGTGGGGTCGGCAGGATGCACGGAGAACTTAATTTAAGCCAGACCGAAGGTCTTACGCATTCGTTTGGTACACGTATGGCTTTTGCGCCACGCGGCCAGCTTGCACGTCTTTTTGGATTTCGGTGTTCACTTGCTTGTCCCACAGCAAAGCGCGGCCATCGCGTTGGGCTTTCTCAAGCTGAGGGTTTTTGGCCTTGAGTGACTCAATGAACTGAGTGGTTTCAGATGTGTAGTGGTCACGTTGAAAAATCGACATGGTGGGTTTCCTAAATTGGATTTCGTGAGATGACGTAGATTTTAACGACCGAGGGCCAAAGCCAAGCCGTGGCTCAAATCGGTCACAAGGTCTGTGTCAGGCAAGGCGTGCAGCAAGCCTGAGCGCTGTGCCATGTCCAGAGGCTGATGGGCCAAGCCGCAAACGATGAGGCGCACATGCTTTTTCTTGCAGGTGCGCGCCAAGGCCAAGAGGGCGTCAGCGCCAGATGAGTCCACATAAATGAGGTTCTTCAGGTCCAACACCACGGCTTGGGCGGGCAAGTTTTCTTCTATCGCCTCTACCAGTTTGACCGCACCAAAGAACAAAGCACCATACAGACGGTGCGCATGCACATGGGCTTCATGACCAGTCAGCTCAGGGAAGGTGTCGGCTTGCACATGCTCAGCGCGGCTGAGGCTAGAGATGCGGTAAATGAAGGTGAGGCACGCGGCGATCAGCCCGACCTCAACCGCCACCGTTAAATCCACGATGACGGTCAGCAAGAACACCGACAACAACGTGGCGCGGTAGGGTAGACGGAACTGGCGCAAATGCACAAACTCGTGCCACTCGCCCATGTTCCAAGCAACGAACATCAAAATGGCCGAGAGCGCTGCCAGTGGCACATCGCCCGCCAGCGGCGCGGCTACCAGCATAACCACGAGTAGCGTGACGGCATGCACCATGCCCGCGACGGGGCTGTTGCCGCCGTTTTTCACGTTGGTCACGGTGCGTGCAATCGTGCCCGTGGCAGGCATGCCGCCGAAGAATGGGGTGACGAGGTTGGCAATGCCTTGGGCCATCAGCTCTTGGTTGGCATCGTGGCGGTCGCCGTAGGGGCCGTCGGCCATCATTTGGTCTGCAATGCGGGCGCACAAGAGTGATTCGATGGAGCCTAACAAAGCCAGCGTGGTGGCGGGGATGAGCAAGAACTTGGCTGTGTCCCAGCTGAACTCGGGCCATGCAAAAGCGGGCAAGTTACTAGGAATACTGCCAAAGCGTGACGCGATGGTTTCAACTTCTAGCCCCATCATCTTGGCCGCGACTGTGGCACCCACCAACACCACGATGGAGCCAGGGATGGTGGAGAAGTTTTTGGTGATGGGCATGGTGCTAGCCAAGCGAGGCAGGGCCAGTTGCCAAAACGCGAGTACCGCCAAGCACGCTACTGCCAAGCCTAAAGCCTCGCCGTTGTAGCTGCTGATGCTGGCGCTTAGGGTATGCAAAATGCCAAAAAAGTCAGCGGGCATGGCTTTGAGTTGCAAGCCAAAAAAGTCCTTGAGTTGCGACACCATGATGAGCACTGCAATGCCGTTGGTAAAGCCAATCACCACAGCCACAGGGATGAAGCGAATCAGCGTGCCTAAGCGCAGCAAGCCCATGGCAAACAACATCACGCCCGACATGGCGGTGGCAATGATGAGGTTGGCCAAGCCGTAGCGCTCCAAGATGCCATAGACGATGACAATGAATGCGCCCGCTGGCCCGCCAATTTGCACGCGGCTGCCGCCGAGCGCTGAAATCAAAAAGCCCGCAATGATGGCGGTGAACAAACCCGCCTCAGGCTTGAGCCCCGACGCAATGGCAAACGCCATGGCCAGCGGCAATGCCACTACTCCCACCGTGATGCCCGCACCCACGTCTTGGTAAAAACGTTGGCGGGTGTACCCCTTCAATGAGTCGACGACGTGTGGGCGAAAAAAGTTCAGCATATCAATGAATCCGCATGCCAGGTTTTGCGCCGGGCCATGGGTGCAGCACGTAAATGCCGGGTTCGGTTTTTTCGTCTGCATGGCTGGCAGCGAGCACCATGCCCTCAGACACGCCAAACTTCATCTTGCGTGGGGCCAAGTTGGCCACCATCACGGTGAGCTTGCCTTTGAGGTCTTCGGGTTTGTACATGCTGGCCACACCTGAAAAGACATTGCGCGTTTTACCCTCGCCCACATCGAGTGTGAGGCGCAGCAACTTGGTGGAGCCTTCCACCGCTTCGCAGTTGACGATTTCGGCAATGCGCAAATCCACCTTGGCAAAGTCGTCGATGCTGATGGTGGGCGCAATTTCTTCGCCGCCAGGGGTGACTTTTTCTTCCACCACAGCAGGCGGTTCAAACAAAGCTTCGAGTTGTTCGGGAGTGACGCGTTGCATGAGGTGTTGGTAGGGTTGAATGTGCGTGACGCAACCCGTGGAGGACCAAGTTTGCATGGATATGCCAGTGAAGGCCTCGACCGCCTGTGCGAGCGAGGGTAATACGGGTGCCAAATAGCGGCTCAGTTCGGCAAACGCATTGATGAGTAACGAACACACTCGATGCAGGGCTTCGTTGTTGGCCACATCTTTGGCCAAGTCCCAAGGCTTGTGCTGGTCCACGTAGGAGTTGACTTTGTCAGCTAGCAACATGATTTCGCGTGCGGCTTTGCCGTATTCGCGTGCGTCATAGGCTTGTGCGATGCTGTCTTTGGCGGCGTGAATGTCGCTCAGCAGCACAGTACCTTGTTCGTCAAAACTTTGTGTGAGCTTGCCGTCAAAGCGCTTAGTCAAGAAGCCCGCAGCACGCGAAGCGATGTTGACAAACTTGCCAATCAAATCGCTGTTGACGCGAAGCATGAAGTCTTCGGCGTTGAAGTCCACATCTTCGTTGCGGTTGTTGAGTTTGGTTGCGAGGTAATAGCGCAACCACTCTGGGTTCATGCCGAGGCTGAGGTACTTGAGTGGGTCAAGGCCCGTGCCACGGCTCTTGCTCATCTTTTCGCCGTTGTTGACGGTGAGGAAGCCATGCACAAACACATTGTTGGGTGTTTTGCGGCCGCTGAAATGCAGCATGGCGGGCCAGAACAGCGTGTGGAACGTGACGATGTCTTTGCCGATGAAGTGGTATTGCTCCAGCTTGTCGTTGGCCATGTAGGCGTCGTAGTTCTCGCCACGCTTGTCGAGCAAGTTTTTCAGTGAAGCCAAGTAGCCCACAGGTGCGTCTAGCCACACATAAAAGTATTTACCTGGCGCATCAGGAATCTCGATACCGAAGTAAGGTGCATCACGCGAAATATCCCAATCGCCCAAGCCTTCGCTGGTCGTGCCATCGGGGTTGGTGCGCACGGTGAACCACTCTTTGACCTTGTTGGCCACTTCGGGTTGCAGCTTGCCGTCTTGCGTCCACTTTTCGAGAAACGCCACACAACGTGGGTCAGACAGCTTGAAGAAGAAATGCTCTGAACTTTTCAATTCCGGCTTGGCACCCGACAAGGCAGAGAAGGGGTTAATCAGGTCGGTAGGCGCATACACCGCGCCGCACACCTCGCAGTTGTCGCCGTATTGGTCGTGGGCGTGGCACTTGGGGCACTCGCCTTTGATGAAGCGGTCGGGCAATAACATGTTCTTCTCGGGGTCGAAGAACTGGTCAATCGTGCGGCGCTCAATCAGCGAGCCACCTTGTGACTCAGGAATGTCGCGCAAATCACGGTAAATCTGGCGGGCCAGTTCGTGGTTCTCGGGCGCGTCGGTGCTGTGCCAGTTGTCAAACTGGATGTGAAAGCCGTCCAAATAGGGCTTGCGGCCTGCGGCAATGTTGGCCACAAACTGTTGTGGGGTGATGCCCGCCTTTTCGGCAGCGATCATGATGGGAGCGCCATGTGTGTCGTCTGCGCCCACGAAATCGACCTTGTGGCCCTGCATGCGCTGGAAACGCACCCAGATGTCAGCCTGGATGTACTCCATGATGTGGCCGATGTGGAAGTTGCCGTTGGCGTAGGGCAGGGCGGTAGTAACAAATAGCTGGCGCTGGGACATTTGGAAGCAAGACCTTAGGGCGAAGGGGGCGATTTTAGTTCCTACAGAATGCAGCAATGAACTTACCGAGCTTTGACGAATTCCACCAAAAAGCCTTAGCCGCTGGCTTTGACGAGGTGATTGAGCGCGAATGGGCGCCCCATACCGTGTTGGACACTCACACCCATGCGTTTGGTGTGCACGCCATCCTCACACGCGGCGAGATGTGGCTGACCATGCGTGGCCAGACGCAACACCTGTTGCCAGGCTCTGTTTTTGAGCTAGAGCCCAACGTACCGCATGACGAGCGGTATGGGGCTGAGGGCGCGGCTTATTGGGTGGCGAGGAAAAACTAAGTTTTGGAAAACAAACAAGTCCGCGAATGCGGGCTTGTTTGTTAGAAAAATCTAAAGTTATTGCTTAGTAAGCGTCCATGCGCCTGAGTAGCTTGTGCCATTACTCCATGTGCCAGTCATGGTGCCATTGCGAGCAAAGTTGCCAATAAAGGTTGCACCATTTGACAGTGCGCCTCTGAAACTGCCGCTGCTAGGAAAGTTCATTGCGCTCAAAGTTCCTAAGCCACCTTGTTGAGCGCTGAATTGTGTGCTGCTGCAAGAGCCAGCAATTGTGGCGCTTGGGCTCGCGGCAGTTGCCACACTCGGCGTGATCGTGAAGGTACATGTTCCCGTATCGTTGCCTGTATAACTGCCTGTCCAAGTACCCGCATACTGTTGTAAAAGATTGCCTTTTAAGTGGGCTTGGGCGGTGCCATCACTGATGAGAGACGTGTGCTTGCCTAAGGCGGAGTTACCAGATGTAGCGCTGGCAATGAATTGGTTAATCGCTGTAGTCGCAGCAGCAGGATCTGTCGATGCGAGCTGTATGGTTTGTGTGATGGCTTGGCGTGCACTGCTGGTAATCGTGATGCCGTTTGAGGAATCCCCATCGCTGTCCAATGTTTGGAGAATCTTTGCCATCAATGTCACGGCAGAGTTGGTTTCATCCGTTGCGCCACTTACGAGGTCCACAGGGAATACACGGCTATTGGTAACAGTCAAACTACCCAAGTTCAGACCACCAATCTTGAAAGTGACGGGCTTGCCATCTTCGTACTTGAACGAACCATCTGTGCCCGTGACGCCTGTTGTGCTACCGCTGCTGTATTCCAAGCCTTCGACTGCGGAATCGATGAAATAGGCTGTTTTTGTGCTGACTGCACTATCGTTGCCACCGCATCCTGTGAGTGCGGCAATAGTTACAGCTAAGGCGCTGAATTTGTACAGAAAATTATTTGCCATATGACCTCCTTGAATTGGGTAATTATTTTTGGTTACTTAATTGTGTGAATTTTTAGTTTTACTTAAATTGAGATTGAGATGGCCTGCAAACCGTGCGGTCAAGCACCTCGCGCTAGACTTGCGCCAATTTATTAAGTCGCCGAATATTTATGTCCTTGAACGAACAAACCCTCCTCGCCGCCCTGCAAACCGTGATTGACCCCAACACGGGTAAAGACTTTGTGAGCACCAAAGCACTGAAGAACTTGCAAATCAATAGCGGCGATGTGTCGTTTGATGTGGTGCTGGGCTATCCCGCCAAGAGCCAGATAGCGGGGTTTCGCAAAGAGCTGATCGCCGCTGCCAAGAGCGTGGCGGGCGTAGACAACGTGTCAGCCAACATCACTGTCAACATCGTGGCGCACGCGGCACAACGTGGCGTGGCTTTGTTGCCGCAAGTGAAAAACATCATCGCCGTCGCTTCAGGCAAGGGCGGCGTGGGCAAAAGCACCACGGCTGCTAACTTGGCCTTGGCTTTGGCCGCCGAGGGGGCCAGCGTGGGTTTGTTGGATGCCGATATTTATGGCCCCAGCCAGCCCATGATGATGGGCATTGAAGGCCGCCCTGAAAGCAGCGATGGCCAAACCATGGACCCGCTGGAAAACTATGGCGTGCAAGTCATGTCCATCGGTTTCTTGGTGGACCAAGACGAAGCCATGATCTGGCGTGGCCCCATGGCCACCCAGGCGCTGGAGCAGCTGCTGCGCCAAACCAACTGGAAGTCATTGGACTATTTGATCGTCGACATGCCCCCAGGTACTGGCGACATTCAACTCACCCTCAGCCAACGCGTACCCATGACTGGCTCGGTGATTGTGACTACGCCACAAGACATTGCGCTGCTCGACGCCAAAAAAGGTATCAAGATGTTTGAAAAGGTGGGCGTGCCCATCCTTGGCTTGGTGGAGAACATGGCTGTGCACGTCTGTACCAACTGCGGGCACATTGAGCACATTTTTGGCGCAGACGGCGGTAAGAAGTTGGCCGCCAAAGACGGCATGGACTATCTAGGCGCGTTACCCCTTAATATGCAAATTCGCTTGCAAGCCGACAGTGGCAAACCCACGGTCGTGGCTGACCCTGACGGTGAAGTGGCAGGCATTTACAAGGCGGTGGCCCGCCAAGTGGCTGTGAAGATTGCAGCGAAGGCCAAAGACTTCTCCAGCAAGTTCCCAAGCATCAAAATTTCCAAAGAAACCTAATTTCCCTCGGCGTCAGTGCGACGCCTGCTGTGGCTCATGTTGAGGTTAAGATTAAACATAAATAATTAATTTCTTTTAATCTCGCCTGAATGCTCGTCCGCTTATTTCGTCCGATAAGGCATTTGTTACTGCACTGGCCATTGCAAATGGTGGGTGCTTTGTTGGTCGCTGTTTCGATTGGCGTGGTGATTTACACCTACCAATCCAGTGAGCGTGTTGTTTTGCAGTATGCGACAGAGAGTGCTCAGGAGCATGCGGAATCGGTCACGCAGTTTCGAAATTTTTATGCGCAAGAGCTCGTACCACGTGCCACGCGAGCGGGTATTGAAGTTACCCATGATTACAAAACACGAGACAACGCGCTGCCCTTGCCAGCAACGCTGACGATTGAGTTGGGGCATTACATGTCTCAAGTCGATGGCGGCACACAGGTGCGGCTTTACAGCGATTTGCCATTTCCTTGGCGTGCGAGTGAGCGATCGTTGGATGATTTTCAACGGCAAGCACTAGAACATCTCAAGGTCAATCCTTCGAAGCCGTTTGTGCGGGAGGAAATCCTCAACGGGCAGCGTGTGTTGCGTTATGCACAGGCAGACCGCATGCTGGATGGCTGTGTGAATTGTCACAACCATTACCAAGGCTCACCCAAGACTGATTGGAAAGTGGGCGATGTCCGCGGGGCACTGGAGGTGCTTTTGCCGGTGTCGCAATGGCAATCGGCCACCACCGATGTGTTGACCCGTACCTTCATGGTGTTGTTGGTCGTGCTGCTGGGTGGTTTGTTGCTGGTTTGGATGTCGGTACGACGGATCAGATCATCTTTGATGGTGGCGCGTGATTTGTCGGAGCAACGAAAAGATGCCATTCAAAGACTGAACCAAGAAATTGCCGATCGACAGCTGGTTGAGCAAGAGTTGCGTCTCAGTGAAAGCAAGCTCAATAGCATTTTCAAGTCTGTACCAGAGGCCATTGTGGTGTCAGATTTCAAAGGAAAAATTGTTCAATGCAACCCAGCCACGGCTGAAATATTTGGTTACCAACAACAAGAATTGTTGGGGCAAAACATCAGTATTTTGATGCCCCCGCAAGAGCGCACGGCACATGATGGGTATCTCGATACGTATGCACAAACAGGGCGCAAGCGTTTGCTGAACCAGCCCCGTGTGGTGCAGGGCATGCGCAAAGATGGGGCACTCTTTCCAGTTCGGGTCACCATCAGCGAAACGCGGGTAGACGATGCGCATTTCTTCATCGGTGTGATGCAGGATTTCACGGCCATACAGCATGCGCAAGATTTGTTGGTGGATGCTAAAAACAAAGCCGAGCAAGCCAACCGCATTCGTGGTGAGTTTTTGGCCAACATGAGCCACGAAATTCGAACGCCTATGAATGGCATTTTGGGGATGATTGAATTGACCCTGACTACGAATGACGCGCAGGTGCAAAAAGAATATCTGTCGCTTGCACGTGACTCGGCAGGTCATTTGCTCAACATCATCAACCAAATATTGGACTTTTCCAAAATAGAGGCAGGGGCTTTGGAGTTAGAGCTGTTGTCGGTATGTCCCGCGCAATTGATTCGCCATACCGCACGTTCGCTCGAACAATTGGCGCAAGCCAAAGGGGTTGATTTGCGGGTTGAAAACGACCCCAGCCTTCCCGATTTAGTCTGGATGGACCCTGTGCGGATGCGTCAGGTGCTTACCAATTTGATTGGCAACGCGATCAAGTTCACAGATCAAGGCCAAGTCACGGTTCAATCAAAAGCCTATCCATGTGCACAAGAGGGTTCAGTTGAGGTCGAGGTGTCGGTGATAGATACCGGCATTGGTTTTGATAACGCGAGAAAAGATGCGTTGTTTAGCCCCTTTACGCAAGCGGATGGATCGATCACCCGTTCTTATGGGGGGACTGGTTTGGGTTTGGCCATCACGCGCAGTTTGATGCAGTTGATGGGGGGTGATATATCAGCCTCCAGCGTGCCAGGGCAGGGGGCATGCTTCACGGTTCGTTTTCCAGTAATGTGTGCGCCTGCATCATCGGCTCAAGCAACCGTTGCATCAGCGTCTCTGACCATGGATGGCGAAGAGAAAGCAGCACGACCGCTGTCCGTGTTGTTGGTGGAAGATCATGAAATCAATCGCAAGTTGGCTCAAATCATGTTGCAGCGCATGGGTCATCGCTTTGTGTTGGCCAATGACGGTCAGCAGGCGCTGGACTGCTTAGAGAAAGAGACGTTTGATGTGGTGCTACTGGATGTCATGATGCCAGTGATGGACGGGATGACGGCCTTAAAAATTTGGCGCGAGCGCGAAGCCGAACGTCAGTTGCCACGCACCACCGTTTTGATGGTGACGGCACACGCCATGATTGGGGATCGCGAGCGCTTCATGGCTGCAGGTGCAGATGGTTATGTGTCCAAGCCCATCTCTGAGACGGCGCTGTACAAAGAAATCAACCGTACCTGCAAACCCAACACCTAAATTGTGTGGGGTGATCACGGGGGCATTGCCACCCCGCTAACATCGGCCCCATGAATCATCGTCCTAGCCTTCAAGTTGCTGTCGTCATGCGTCGCGAGCGTGTGCCGGGTGCCATGAGCCGTTGGCAGACGTGGCGTTGGGTGTTGCACGATGTCACGGGCCACGACTTGGTGCCGCATGCTGAGCACTTTGGCACAGTGCCACGCTGCTTGCGTCAAACCGAAGATGAGCAAATATGGTTGCACCCAGGCTTCACGGTGGAGCTGTTTAAAGATGATGCAGAAGGTTATTACCTCAATGCCACTGCGCCTGCCCCATGCTGGTTTGTGCTGTGGCGCATGGAGGAAGAACCTTGCATCAGCGACGAGGTGATGGCTGTGCCCACGATGGTGAGCCTGAGCTATCACGATGCAGGCCGTTGGTTGGACGCCCAAGAAAATGTGGATCAAGTCCCAGTTCCGTCAGAGGTGGTGGCATGGATGAGCGAATTCACCGATGAACATTGGGTGGTCGAGGCCAAGCGCCGCAAGCGCCCAGATAGTTTCAGGCCTTTGCACGATCGCTTTGGCAATCCCGCCTCGGTAAGTACCGAAAAAATTCGTGGTGGTGGCACACACAACGGGGGTAGTCATGGCCAATGATGATGCGCCCGCTGGATTTTTAAGCCGTTGGTCTCGCCGCAAAACCGAGGTGCGTGAGGGCCGCGCGACGCAAGAGCCAACGCAGGCGCCTACTGTTGATGAGCGTGCTAACGCGGCCACTTCGCCTCTTAACGCCGTACAAGCACCCAGTGCACCCATTGCGAAGTCTGCACAACCAGCAGCTGCATCGAATGAGGCGGTCGACAAGCCGATGCCTTCTTTGGTCGATGTACAGCAACTCACGCCAGAGTCAGACTTCACGGGTTTTATGGCGCGTGGTATCGCGCCAGATGTGAAAAACGCGGCCATGAAAAAACTCTTCAGCGACCCGCATTTCAATGTGATGGACCGCATGGACATTTACATCGACGATTACTCCCTGCCAGACCCCTTGCCGATGGCAATGCTGCGACAAATGACCAGCGCCAAGACCTTGAACCTATTTGACGATGCGTCAGAAACCAAGGCACATGCCAACCTGAGTGACACACCCGTGGCCGAACAAGCCAAAGTCGTGGCACAGTCCGTGCCTATTGATAACAACGCCAACATTGAGCCCACCACGCATGACCACGCTGATTTGCGACTGCAACCAGACCCAACCGCTGGATCCGAAGGCGCTGAGCCAAAGCCTGTCTGAGCCACTCACGCTGCACACTGCGTTATGCCGCCGCGAGGCGGGTGCATTTGTGCAAGCCGTGCAAGGCTCAGACGATGTTGTGGTGGCTTGCACCCAAGAGCAGCGTCTGTTTGGCGACTTGGCTGTGCAGGCACAAGCCAAAACATCCGTCATCAAATTCGTCAACATCCGCGAGACAGGCGGGTGGAGCCGTGATGCCAAAAACGCATCTCCAAAAATCGCCGCACTGTTAGCTGCCGCGCATTTGCCCGAACCTGAACCTGTGCCCACAGTGACGTTTAAGAGTGCAGGGCGCTTACTCATCTTGGGGCAGCTAGACCAAGCCGAGCAGGCGGCCGCGTTGTTGGCGGACACCTTGAATGTGACCCTCTTCACCCAAGGTGCTGGCGAGGCGGGTGGTGCTCAAGACCGACGCTATCCAGTGTTGGGTGGTCATGTGGTGCGCGTAGACGGTTGGCTGGGTGCGTTCAAGCTCACGTGGCAAAACAACAACCCCATTGACCTTGACCTGTGCACACGTTGCAATGCCTGTGTGGCCGCCTGCCCCGAACAAGCCATTGGGCTCGACTACCAAATTGATCTGAGCAAGTGCAGTTCGCATCGCGACTGCGTGACGGCTTGTGGCGCGGTGGGTGCGATCAACTTCCAGCGTGAAGCCCAAGAGGAAACGGCAGAGTTCGACCTCGTGCTAGACCTGCGTGAGCAAAGCGCGTTCACGCGCCACGCGTTACCGCAGGGCTATTTCCGTGGGGCAACAGCAGCCAATTTGCTGCGCCTGCGCGAGCTGGTGGGCGAGTTTGAAAAGCCCAAGTTCTTTGAGTACAAACAAAAGCTCTGCGCTCACAGCCGCAACGAAAAAGTGGGCTGCAATGCGTGCGTGGACATTTGTTCTGCCGAGGCTGTGAGTTCAGACAAATCGCGCCAACAAATCAAGGTCAATCCCAACCTGTGTGTAGGCTGCGGTGCGTGCACCACGGTCTGCCCCACAGGCGCACTGACTTACGCCTACCCGCGTGCGAGTGAGCAAGGTGTCAAACTCAAGACCTTGCTCAGCACCTATCAAAAAGCGGGCGGCAAAGACGCCGTCATCTTGTTGCACAGCCAAGAAGCGGGTCAAACTTTGGTGAATGAGTTGGGCCGCGCGGCACAACTCAAAGTGGCGAACGGTTTGCCAGCGCATGTGATTCCCGTGTCGCTGTGGCACACCGCCAGTCTCGGGCTGGAGGTGTGGCTCACGGCGTTGGCCTATGGCGCAGCGCAAGTGTTGGTGCTGCGTGCCGCCGAAGAGGCCCCGCAATACGCAGAGGGCTTGCAAGCCCAAATGGCACAAGCACAGGCGGTGCTTGAGGGGCTGGGCTATGCCAAGGCAGGCCCTATGCCCGTGCAGTTGGTCCACGCCACGCAAGCCATGGAACTGGATACCGAGCTGCAACGCCTCACCACAGGCAAGCAGCGCTTGAGCAGCGCAATGCCCGTCGCCACGTTTGCCGTGATGTCTGAAAAGCGCAGCACGCTGAGCATGGTGATTGATCACTTGCTCGAACACGCGCCTGTGCTGAAAGCGCCTTCCGCCCCCGAAGCCTTGGCGCTGCCCAAAGATGGCGCATTGTTTGGTTCGGTCGAAGTCAACAAAGACAGCTGCACCTTGTGCATGAGCTGCGTCAGCGCTTGCCCTGCCAATGCGCTGCAAGATAACCAGCAAGCGCCTCAGTTGCGCTTCTTTGAAAAGAACTGCGTGCAGTGCGGTTTGTGTGTCAGCACTTGCCCCGAAAAAGCGCTCAAGCTTGTGCCGCGCTTGCTGCTCACGCCGCAACGCAAAGAAGTGCGCGTGCTGAATGAAACCCAACCCTATGGCTGCGTGCGCTGCGGAAAACCGTTTGGCACACTCAAAGGCATCGAAGCCATGACTGGCAAACTTTCGGGGCATGCCATGTTCCAAGGTGAGGCCCTACAGCGCCTCAAGATGTGCGGCGATTGCCGTGTGATTGATATTTACTCAGCTGGCGATGAGCAAAAAATCGTCTGACTATTTTTATGACTGACTTTCACTTGTCCTCCGCCCTTGACGAAGAAACCGCACGCGCCGAGTTGTACGGTTTGATTTCTGAGTTGTTCTATGCCCCTGCCCGAGCCGAGTTGCTGGCGCAGTTGCGTGTGGCCCCTACCGATGCACCGACCGCTGGTGGTTTTCTCGAAGAGCCTTGGCGGCAGCTGGTGGGCGTTGCGCGAGAAATGGATGACAAGAGCATTCAAAACGAGCACCACACCTTGTTTGGTGGTGTGGGCAAGCCCGAGGTGTATGTGTACGCCTCCCATTTCCTGACCGGCTTTTTGAATGAAAAGCCCTTGGCCCAATTGCGCACCGACTTAGCTGCGCTGGGCTTAGGCCGAGACGACACCACCATGTCTGAAACTGAAGATCATGTGTCTTATGTGTTTGAAGTCATGCGGTTTTTGGTGGCAGGTGACGATGTCTCGGTCTCTAACCTTACGCAACAAGCGAAGTTTTTTGCGGCCCATGTGCAAACTTGGGTGCCCGCGTTTTGCGATGCGCTGCAAGCCACGCCGCGTGCACGCTTTTACGCTGCCTTGGCCGAGCTGACACGCGCGTTCGTCAGTGTGGAAGCGCAGGGCTTTGACATGCTGGCTTAAGGGTTAGCGTGTAAGTTTTTTTGTTTTGATAGGCATGTGAGACGCCTAGGCGACACTGAGATGGTGTTTGGCTGGGATTCCCGAGTGAGTCGTAGGTTTACTGACGTTTATACGTACTAGACAAGCTCACATCATTGATACAGTATGCAAAGTCGTGCATACCCACGACATCACGAGGAGCTAAAAATGCAAAAAGAACAAACCACCGAACAAGCGACTGCGTCGCGCCGTGGATTTTTTATGGGTGCCGCTGCCGTTGGTGCAACCGCCGCTGCAGTGACGGCCATGCCTGGCCTCAGCACCCCCTCTGCTGAATTGAACAAACTTCCTCCCGCGCCTGAAAACGGTGGCGGCTACAGCTTGAGCGAACACGTCAAGCGTTACTACCAGACCGCCCGCGTCTGAAGGAGATACGCATGTTGTTGACCCGTAAATCTGATTCGGCTGCCCAAGTTGCTGGCAGCTCTGCATTTGTTGGCCGCTTGCAACGCGGTCTGTCACAGGCTTTGCCTACCCTTGATCGTCGTGGGTTTTTACGTCGCTCTGGTTTGGGCATTGGTGTGGGTTTGGCCGCGACTCAGTTGACCCTGGTTAAAAAGGCCCAAGCTTCGGGCTCCATGTCCAAAGAGGGCGGTGGCAAGATCGAAGTCAAACGCACGGTCTGTACCCATTGCTCCGTGGGCTGCGCGGTCGACGCCGTGGTTGAAAACGGCGTTTGGGTGCGCCAAGAAGCGGTGTTTGATTCCCCTATCAACCTTGGCGCACATTGCGCCAAAGGCGCGGCACTGCGTGAGCACGGCCACGGAGAGTTCCGTCTGCGTTACCCCATGAAGTTGGTCAATGGCAAGTACGAACGCATCAGCTGGGATACAGCCTTGGACGAAATCAGCGCCAAGCTCCTCGACTTGCGCAAGACCGCTGGTCCCGATAGCGTGTACTGGATTGGCTCTTCCAAGCACAACAACGAACAAGCCTATTTGCTGCGTAAGTTTGTGAGCTACTTTGGTAGCAACAACTGCGACCACCAAGCCCGTATTTGTCACTCCACCACGGTGGCGGGTGTGGCCAATACGTGGGGTTACGGCGCAATGACCAACTCGTACAACGACATGCAAAACAGCAAGGTTGCTTTGTACATTGGTTCAAACGCCGCAGAAGCGCATCCTGTATCGATGTTGCACATGCTGCACGCCAAAGAAAACGGCTGCAAGATGATCGTGGTCGATCCACGTTTCACACGCACAGCAGCTAAGGCTGACGAGTACGTGCGCATTCGCTCAGGCTCTGACATCGCTTTCTTGTTTGGTCTCTTGCACGTCATCTTCAAGAATGGCTGGGAAGACAAAAAGTACATCAACGACCGCGTGTTCGGCATGGACAAGGTCAAAGAAGAAGTCATGGCCAAGTGGACGCTCGACAAAGTCGAAGAAGTCTGCGGCGTGTCGCCGGAGCAGGTGACCAAAGTGGCCACCATGCTGCACGAGAACAACCCTGGCACCATCGTGTGGTGTATGGGCCAAACCCAACACACCATTGGTAACGCGATTGTGCGTGCCTCGTGCATCTTGCAGCTGGCTTTGGGCAACATTGGCAAGTCCGGTGGCGGCACCAATATTTTCCGTGGCCACGACAACGTGCAAGGCGCGACCGACGTCGGCCCTAACCCCGATTCATTGCCTGGCTACTACGGCATTGTGGAGGGTTCATGGAAGCACTTCGCCAAGGCGTGGGGTGTGGAATTTGATTGGCTCAAAGGCCGTTTTGCCAACCCTGGCATGATGAGCAAGCCTGGCATCACCGTGTCACGTTGGATTGACGGTGTGCTCGAAAAGAACGAACTGATCGACCAAGACAGCAACCTCAAGGGCGTGTTCTATTGGGGCCATGCACCCAACTCACAAACCCGTGGTTTGGAAATGAAACGCGCCATGGACAAGCTCGACTTGTTGGTTGTGGTTGACCCATATCCATCGGCCACCGCTGCCATGGCCGCGATGCCTGGTAAAGCCGAAGACCTCAACCCCAACCGCGCGGTGTACCTGTTGCCCGCTGCGACGCAGTTTGAGACCAGTGGTTCATGCACCGCATCCAATCGCTCTCTCCAGTGGCGTGAGAAAGTCATCGAGCCATTGTGGGAAAGCCGCTCTGACCACATGATCATGTATCAGTTGGCGCAAAAGCTCGGCTTTGGCCCAGAGTTGGTCAAGAACTACAAGCTGCAAAAAGTCAAAGGCATGGACGAACCCATGGTCGAAGACATCTTGCGCGAAATCAACAAGTCGGTTTG
>JACCDG010729270.1_pt1 | contig 16272 bp, 32 predicted proteins | sample 7442471 | NCBI WGS metagenome assembly JACCDG01 (sample SAMN15323444, study PRJNA562643) | freshwater metagenome | isolation source: river surface water | place: USA:Blue River Watershed | collected 2017-08-17 | reverse complement strand
TTCTTTCCCGTCTTTGTCAAGAACAGTTTGCAAATTTGTTTGCTTTTCTGCTCTTTTTGATTCATAGGTTTTCCACTGGAAAGGTTGAAAAGGTCCATACTTAATAGGATATGTTCGTGCTTCACATGGCAATAAAGACATTATATTTTTCTAAGTAGAATCAAAGGTATAAATATAGGCCAAAAAGCAGCAACAATAAATGGTTTCCATAAATCTTTATTTCTGCCACCTAAAACGACAAGAAACATCGTTGCAATAAATGTACAAATAGCTATTGCTATATAGAAACCAATTAGAAAATCAACCATTTCAATCCCTTTGTGTCAGCAACGCGGTCATTGTACCAGACTCGTTCGTCGTTGTCAAGTCCACATTCTTAAATTTTAGCGAACCTTTTGTGTGTGGGTTGTCCGGCGTTTCTTTTGTCGAAAACGAACAATGTTCAAACTCAATATGATTAACATACTCAGTTTGTCCGTCATACTTGATTACCCACATTGGTATCTCGGGATTAGCGAGATGAGCCTTATTAAAATGAAAAACTAGTGTTTTACAGAACTACGACATCTTCGCTTCCTTAATAAGGACTTCATCTGACAACTTATACGCCATTACTGCTAATTGCTTATAATGCTCGATAGTAAATTGAATTATCTTTTCTATTTGCTCTCTATTACAAGCTATCCTAACAGGAATCATTCTCTCTTCATATAACGAATCAGAATCAGATTCAAGCCATTGACCCTTAACAGGTTTTAGAATAGTTAGGCCACCAGATAATCCACGAACATATTTATCCCAAATTCTATGGAATCTAAGTTTTACTGGCTTACCAGTATCACCCATTGATGTCGGTACTAATATTTCCCAGAGTTCCATATCTAATTAGCCTTCTATATCTATAGTCGCAAAAATCATAATCACCAGCACATATAGATGACTCATAATCTGGATGAACGCGGTCTGACCGCTTAATCAAATACAGATTATCTTTTCTTACTAGTGTGTACATTTAGTAACAATCTGGATACTTTCTTCGTGCGACTTCTTTTTCATAATCACTTGGCATGATACTATTTCCTAAAAGAATCTTCTAATAAAATATTGATATATTCTTGTATTAACCGATACTCATCAGAATTTTTATTTATTTCAAATCTTGTTACTGCGGTTTCTTCAACCCAATCTCGTAAACAAGTTCCAAATTCTTGAGACCTAGCATACCAGTCAGCAACCATTTCAGCTATTGCTAATGGTGGCATATTCGCAACACCGCCCCAATATTCAGGATGATGTTGATTAGTTCTAACATGCTGTTTAATAGCTAGTTGCATTTCTTCTTTAGGAGCGTCTGGACCGCTATGTAGATAGTCCCACTCTATTCCATAGAATTTTGAAACATCATGTTCAAAACCTTTAGCTATAACCAATCTACCGAACTCTACTTTACCATTGTCAATCATCCTCTTACCTAAGAGGACGCAAGCTTCTCTAACTAATTCGATATGGCGTATCAAATTATCTAGATGTTTATCCACAGTATACATATAATCCTTAGTTAAACACGAAATAGTAAGTGCTGGTAGAAGGAGTCGAACCTTCAATGAGGAGTTTAGAGTTCCTAGTTTTAGCCAGTTAAACTATACCAGCATATTGTTCATCCTATTATTTTTCCTTTGTTCCGCCATAATACTCAACCGCGAGTCCGCTGTCAAGCATTATTTTAGCTAAATTTTTCCCGTCACATTCAACATCAGCTAAAATTCTAAAGTACTTATCTCTCTTTAAGTTTTTAAGAGTTATTTTTTCAGCACAGTAAATAACATCTGATGCAAGATGCTTAGCCGCTAAAGCTTTAATCTTCTTATTATTGTCTTTATCTTTAATCTCTTGTGTATCTATCCCAAGTACCCTAATTCCGATATTCTTACCAATTATATCGGGCCAACCATCAATATCAACGTGAAATGTATCTCCGTCATACACTGATACAACTCTAGATACAACTACTGGTTCATACACTCTCGGTTTAGCGGTTACAGTAGAAGTAACTAAGTAGGCGCATAGAGCTAATGATATTGATAGGTACAATCCTGTTAGTTGACTATGTAATCTACTACTCATCTATATCACCAGATACAAAATAGTAATTTAATAATCTTTGTACTACCCAAGAAATAATACCAGATAATATTGCGAGCATTATAAATCCGAATCCAACTACTTGTACATCATTTAGTGGTGTTGTAACTGATGTATTTTCAGTAGGAACCATCTGATTATAGATGTGATTCCATAAAGCTCGTTTACACTCTTTTCTTTTCTTACGAGCAGCACGCTTATCTTCTTTAGAAGATTGATTCCAAGATACAGGTTGTGTAGCTACCCAATCTAATCCAATGTTATATGCGGAAGTAGCTAAAGATTGATGCAGGATATCTTGATATTCAGCTTCAACTTCACTCTTGATAACATCTTTGGTAATCATGATTTCTTCCTACTTATAACATAACAACAGTATACTTGTCCATCTTTTTTCATCTGCGATTTACACTTATCTATAAATGACAAACACTCCTTCTCAGAAGAATCTATACTAGATGATAAACCTTCTAATTTGGAGTGTAATTGTGCCAGCTTCGTTACTGGATGTCGATTATAAACTTTACAAGTGTACATAGCGGAAAAGTGTATTACTAGTGACGGAATAAAACATACTCGAAAATGGAAATTCAAAATGAAACTAACTTGTGCTAATTGCAATCAATCGTATGAGAGAACTAAATCATTTATGTCTAAGGCTGTGAAACACGGTCTAAGTAAAACATTTTGTTCTCGTAAATGTAATGGAGAATATAAAAGTAAGAATAACTCTAAGAGCTTATCTTGTAAAACCTGTTCTAAACATATTGAACGTGTTAATTCTAGCATTAGTAAAACTAGTAATGTTTTTTGTTCAATGTCCTGTTCTGCAACATGGAATAATACACATAAAACAACTGGTACTAGAGTTTCAAAACTTGAAAAGTATCTTCAACTAAAGCTTAAAGAGCTATATCCAAACTTAGAATTTCTATTCAACGACAAGTTAACTATTAATTCTGAATTAGATATCTATATTCCATCATTAAAATTAGCGTTTGAATTGAACGGTATTTTCCATTACGAACCAATCTTCGGTGATGAAAAATTACAACAAACTAAAAACAACGATAATCGTAAGTTTCAAGCGTGTGGAGAAAAAGGTATATCACTTTGCGTAATAGACACATCTCAACAAAAGTATGTTAAAGAATCAACTTCTAAGAAGTATCTAGATATAATCATATCTATTATAGAGCGGATGGTATTGGAATCTAACCAATAGAGCCGTTTTCAGACCCACACTTTAGCAGAGTGTTGTAACGTAACAATAGTTACCCACCATCCCCGAAGTGATGTTTTGAATAGACATCACGCAACTATATCTCATTAGATTAGGTTAGCGTTTACACCAGTTGGAGTAAATCTACGAACACCAGTTGTGGTCTTTCGATATACACCGCTAACAGTGGTTCGACCACGATAACCTGTATATGTTCGAGCCAACCAAGAACCGTCAGAGTTCTTCTTCTCAAGGTAAACAGTTCTAGTCTTACCTCTTACAGTCATTTCTACTTTTTGCATAGTCACTTCGACCTTCCTTTCAAAAATCCTTAAAACCGTCACTAGCCATTGTACCGACTTCAAATCGAGTGGTCAAGCTTTTTCTGTAAAATTTTACCAGCTAGCCACCATAAAACCTGCTTAACTACAAATTGTAATATGATTTTAGTTATATACCAACTATAACCGTAATCATATTTTTCTAGCATTTCATTATATATAGCGGTTCTATAATCTTCAACATTTAATAAACGTGTTTTATTAGCGAATTCCATGCCAACATTTAATGACTTCTTAGCTATTTTAGCTTGATATGAGTCACCATACTCTATATGTATTTCTTTATTTAGTATATTATTCATGCGATAAGTCTTTCAAATAGATTGGTATAGTTCTCCAACCCTCTGGTTGTACATACATATAATCATCTAATATCTCTATAGAAACAATTGGAAGTTTCAGTCTGATTATATATTTAGCTATAACTGTCGGGCGATTAGAGCCAAACACTATAGTAATTTTTTTATCTACTAATTTTACACTAAAATCCAGTGTTCCGTTACACTCAATATCATATTTATCTGTAACATATTTTCCTGATAGTAACTGATGAATAACATCTAAAGCTTTTTTCATTTTGCCCTATCTAGATTAACTACTGAATTATGCCACTTATAGAAAGATTTCCAATCTAAATATCCAATATGAGACGCTACTTTAATGTCATTTTTAACAACAACATAATATGGAATACCTACTGGAGACGCCGCTTCAGTGATAGCGTATTGTGTAAATTTAGCTTGGTCTTTATCAACGTCTACTAGAACAGCGTTAGCACTGTCTACCCATTTATTGTCAACAATTTTCCAACCATTCATTTTAAGCATAGGTATTTCAATGTTTTGAAATTGAATACAAGGTCCACACCAAGTAGCGTGAAATATATACGTGTAGTAATACACATCTTGCTTAGCTATAGTCTCTCCAACTTTTTTACATGTGCAATTAGGCATACAAACACAGGGGACAGTTATAATACCGTCTCCACTTTTCTCTATCTTAGTACCTTGACAGTTACAAACGCGAACTGGTGTAATTGGTTTTACAGTTGTTCCAAAGTCTGTATTAGCTGATTGCATCGCTACCATGCCTTCATTAGCACGTAATTCAAATATATCTACTACTTTAGATTGTTCTATCATTCCAGTTGGGAATAGCAGAAGGAAAATAAATAGGGCGATTAACACGTTTTTCATAGTTTATCCTATATCTACATTAATCTTCTGTGGTCTAAACCCGTCGAAATTACTAAATGCCCAGCTATCATTTTGAGCGAGCATTCTATTAACTGTTGAGGCGTCAACCCAAAAACTTCCTAATGGTTGATTATGTCTTGTAGGGCCACTAATCCAATTTATACCCCAACTATTTTGACATAGCAAGCCGGGTCTACCAAAGCTATCATCAGCAGCAGTAAAGCACATTTGATGTGCCCAGCTTCCAGATGCTAGTGCGAAACCGTCCTTATCTCTAGTCTTTGTAAAGCCTTGATTAGAAGCTACTGTTACTGGATATCCATTAGCTATAGCATCTCTAGCTTCTTCATAATTTCTTACTTGAGATACTGTTTTAACAAGATGTTCTTTAGAATAAACTAATAAATCTCTAGGGGTTCCGTTGCCGGGATTTCCCCAAATCTTAGCTCTATTACCATCATATACTGATAGGTCTATTGTTCCATAAGACTTTCTTAGAAGAGTTCCATATGTACTAACATACTGTGCTGCCCAAGCGCCAACGGAACCGTCACCGTATCCAAGTCTACCGTTTCCTATTAGAACTCTACTTCCTCCATAAATATCTTCAGTTGAAGTAGCAGCAATCCATTCTTCAAAGTCACCTTTTAGAACTATTTCTGTTGCTTTTAATACATTTACAGCACAAGCAGCACCGTGAGATACACAGTCTCCTATTGTTTGATTAGAAACAGGAAATTCTTTAGCTACACGTTCTACAAATTCATATAGAAGTATAACTTTACCTCTACCACTATCCTTCAATGGTTGATAAATATCACCAAAGACAGGTATAGGAAGCGACATCATTACATTATCGACTTCCTTTGGCTTATAAGCCCATCCAAACAAATCACTTTGACTTGGCATTCTTTCTGCTCTCCAAATTTAATTTGGCAGCATTAGCTAGATTTTGCATATCTGAAATTACGTATTCCCTAGCGATTTCCTTTGTCTCATCTTTTAGGTCAACTTTTTTAACCATTACCTTTGGGTCTTCATACTTTTTAAGGTATGTCTTAATAGCAGCTCTAAAGTCAACATACTCACCGCGAGGATATGTATAGTCAACCTGAAACTCTTCTATCATCTTAAATACTTTAACAGTATTATCTACTTTTTGTCCTGCGTTTTTCAAATACTCTGACATTCCAGAAAATTGCTTATATACAATTATCAATACGTCATCTGGCATTTTACTCATACCGTCATATACAGCTTTAGTATCTTCTGGAACTACATAAACAGTAGATGTAGATACTGGTGTATACTTCATATTAATATTTAGACCGCAACCAGTAATTGAAAAGCAAAGGAAAAATAGAATTGGTGTCTTTCTCATTACTTAACTCCTAGATTAGCGTTCTGCTTAAGGTTACTAACCTTATTAGCAGTTTCCAATGAGAATATAATTTCATTTAGCTTAGCACAGGTTTCTATACCTTCTGCGCTGTTAGCGGCAGTAACCCTATTTCTAAGATGTACTAGACATTCAAAGTCCTTTTGCTCATAGTCATTAGGATTGAATATAGCATTAGCATTACTTTTTTCTACTTTTGTAGTTACTCTAGAAGTGACAACTCCGCTAAAAAACGATTTTATCACAGACCTATTTAGGTATACAAAATATCCAAGACCACCTACTAAAGCGGATATACCTTGTAGTGCTTGTATAGGAGATAGACCACTAGCATTACCAGTGTAAAGAACGTAAGCTCCATAAGCAGCAACAACTAACGATAGTATATATTCCATGATTATTCCTTAGGTGTATTATCCTTCAACCAACGATATGCAAAATCTAATGCAAATGTAGCAACAGGTAGAACTAGGTCTGTATATGGACCCAAATCTACACCTGAAATAGCTGTCATTAGATGAGATACAGCGGCTGCTAAGCCAACAAGTAATGCTGTTCTACCAGCCTTTATTACGTCTGTCTTATCAGCAGTTACTGATGGTGAAGTAGATGATTTTGATGAGAAGATTTTCTTTAATAGTTCATTCATTTTCTGCCCTTTGCTTTCAGAGTTTATTATCCGTTCGCCGCCCAATTTTTTCAACATGAAAAATTAGTCATGCTGGCTAATAAAACCTACATATCCGTACTCTTTATTTGCTCTTGTTTTACATTTGATTTTTATAACAGTTCCATTAGAGTGAATCACCCTAAACGAACCTTCAAATGGTCTACCATCAATACATGATTCGTACCATTCTCTTATAGTGTCATTTCTATCGTCTTGATGTACATAGGACTCCCAATTTGTTCCTATAACCTCATCTAGCGTTTTACCGACCATACTTAGATAAGCTTTATTTGCCCATACATAATACCCGTTAGTATCTGATATAACCATTGGACTTGGTGACACGACATCCCAATAAGTATAAATAGCAAATTGTAATAGCTTAAATTCAGATTGATTTCTTTCTATTCTATTTACAGCATCTCTAAGGGACGTTCCTCCGTTAGTAGAGAACTGTTCTTGAATAACATTACATAATCTATATATTTTAGCTACATATACAAATATACTACGTAACCAAGTTATAAAACCTACTACAAATCCAATAACTATACTTAGAGCTATAATAAGCTGAACTATATCTTGTAATGACAGATTTCCCATATTTACCCCTTATTAGATTTTGAATTAAAAAAAGAGGGCCGTTAAGCCCTCTCCTTTATTAAAAATCTCGTAATGAAGATTATCCATTCTTCTGAGAGTAATCCGCCATTGCAGGACCACCCTTTAGACCGTTGAAGTATACAAGTTCGCCCGGTATAGCTCTAGTTGGGAATGGCTCAGCAGCAAGTGTATCTACGTTACCAGAAATATCATGGTACTTAACCAAATCACCAGCATTAGCACCTTTTGTTGCAGCGCCAGTAAGATAATTCCAACTTGTAACGTTATATCTACGATTACCGAATGCTCTACCATAAGGTACTCTGAAGTAATCAGAAGCTGTTGTTCTCATTAGAGAGCTTGCAGTACCAGCAATATGAGTACCAATTGTAGTACCAATATAACGTCTTGCTGTCATCTTTGAGAAGTCGCCAGAGAATGGCTTATAAAAACCTTCTGTTGTTGTATCAGCGACGTAAGGAACATCTGTTTGAAATGTACTTGAGCTTACAACTGAAGTAACTCTATGTACTGTGTTATATGTAGTAGGAACTTGTCCATATACTACAATTAGGTCTCCAACTGAAAGACCATGAGATGTCTTGGTAATCAAACAATAACCAGTTGAACTTGATTGAGTTGTTTGAGATACTAATGTTACAGCAGAACCTTTCAGTACAGATTCTACTCCTGTTTTAAATGATGGTGTAACTCCACGAAATTTAGATACAGCGTCAATTGCGTTAGTTACTTGTGTTAGTGACCTAAAACTAGACCCAGCTATATTTCCACCACCATATACGGTTCCTTTATTATTTCTTGTGCCGGAACCAGATATTGTTGTTGTTGCCATTTATTATAACTCCTTGAATAAGTGTGCTTTCACTAATTATTACACTTATCCAAATAGGTGTTATGACAAAATTTCACGAAGTTTATCTAATACAACATCTAATCTCTGTTTAATTGCTTGTAATGATACGTTTTCTTCTATACCTATTTCCTTTAATGTCTTTTTATATATAAATTTATCTTCTATAAGTTTAGCATCTTTCTTATCAAGTGACATTAATATATCATTTATAAACGTTGAATCAACAATAGAGCCAGAGAAAGAATCTTCTATAGAGATTAGATTATTATTTCTTTCTGCCTTTGTATAATACGTATCATAACACTTTCTTCTTACTTTGTAATATAAGTATGTACTAAACTTCATATTTCTATCAGATTTATAATCTCGCAAGGCTTCCCATAGAGCAATCATTTTGCACTCTTTAAGTCTTGATTTTAGATTCTTAGAATAGCTAACGCTAGCTTTATTCATAATCTTAATATTATCTATATTATTTAGTGCCTCTGTAAATTCTTCATTTGAAATTATTCTCATAAAATGTTCCTATAAACGAAAAAAGCTGCCTGTTTAGGGCAGCTTAATTCAAATCCTGTTGTTAATCATGTATTAGGTGTTTTCTGAACTTATTATTACACCATTAGATTCTTTAGCTAACTTTGAGAAGTTATTCCAAATAGTTGAATATTCAGTTTCATCGTTAACGATTTTTATGATATGCTCACCATTAGGAAAAATGTAAGCCAGCCATTTCTTATCTGTCGGAACCTGACTAATTATTTCATCAACTAGACATTGTAAGGATTGTTCAGCCTCTCCACTTAGTTCGACAGGCTCAATTTTATCTACCTCAGTTTTCACATCTAAAGACTTTTCGATTTCAGCCTTGACTTCGGAAGCATTAAAAAGCATACCAACGCCGACTACAAACCTATATCTAGAAATGATTTTGAGAAACTCTACGCCCTCTACTTTAGTTATATGCTCCAAAACTGTTTTCGACAAGTTAAAATTAGTATGACCCTGATAAAAATCAGTATCAAATATAGGATTCATAACATCATCTTCATTTACTTGACCAAAAGGAGTAACTATTACAGATGGCCCAAACCCTATCATCTTAGGAATAGACTGATGAGATTCTTCTTGATAAGAATCGAAATTATTAGATTCGTCGTCCTTTTCATTTTCTTCATCATCATGAAACCAATCGCATTTAACCCATAATATTTTCTTTGTCATGTTATCTCCTAATTAGAAGTTTCTCTACATCAATTTTACACGTTCTATAATACAAAAGCAGACAAAGAATGTTCAAAAGGGTTTCCTTCAATCTGTTTTACAAGTTCAACCATCTGCTGCGAAAGCTGTTGTATTTCTAGTTGTGCGTCAGGTTTGTTTCTTAGACCAAGGAAATGTGCAAAACTCTTGAAGTTAAACATAACATCTGCTGTAATCTGAGAGTTATAAGTTTTGAAGTAGCGGGCTGACTCCTTAGCTCGTTTACGTCCGAGAATAGGTGTTAGGTCGTCAAGACATTTATGGTATAACTGATTAGCAGACTTTGTATGCTGCTCAAGTATACTAGCCCATTTAATGTCGTCAAATATACTTATATGCTCATCATCTTGTTGATATGTAATATCACCCCAATCTTCCGGCAAGTAAGATTTATCCTCTTTAAGCTCTTTATATCTAGCAGACTCCGCATTCACCGAAACACCGACGCGATGTTTGATAATCTGAATATGAGTAGCTATATCAGTAGTTACAAGAAAATGAATAGACGACTTCTCAAATGGACTATAATGCTTATTATCAGCGAGCATCTTCAATAGCTTAGGAATTCTATCTATTTTCTCTGCTGTTAGTTCTCTACTTGTCGATGTCCAAGCAGACGTTGCATGAGTTATATCTCCTCCGTAATAACCAATTAATTCGACTGTATTTTTCATAAAACACTCTTTATATATTCAAGTCTATCGCCATCAAACTTACCACCGCTATTCCAGACTTGATGAAACAATAGAGGCTCTCCACCATGAGCCTTAAATTTATCACAGTTCTTATCCATATCGTCAATAAGAATTCTATTTGGGCCAGCCATTAGGTGTTTCTGTGGAGTAATAATGATATTACGTCCAAACCCAAACTTATGTTTAAGTAACCATTTCATCTTACCAGTTGCACAAGCTGGATTAGAACTTGGTGATGTACATACATTAACCTCGTACTTAGATTTAAGATACTTAACCAACTTCTTAGCGTATGGATAAAGCTCTATATCTTCCCAAAATGATTCAATCTTATTAACTCTCGCCCAAATTTCACCTTCCGATAGATTTAATTGTTGAGCTATACTCCAATTACCGGGAGTCCAGTTATCTTCAATCTCATTATAATCCTTATTAAAGGCATCAGCTATAGCTTTATTAAAGTTAGCTAACACACCGTCTAAATCTATTAGAATAATTTTATCAGCACCCATGTCGAACCTCTTTTGATTCTCTTAAATATCTTCCACATTTACTACAAACGTATGTAGCAGTCCCGATTGTTATAGCTGGATAATCCCAACCATTCCATCCATCTTTCCAGTCAACAAATACCCGTGTATGTACACAATTGTCCTGCAAACTGTTTAATTTTTCTTTTGCTCTTTCTATAGATTTAAGAGCTTTTATTACATTTATATCTGTTGGAGTCATATATCTAACCTCATTGATACTTCATGACGTTTAAATCCACATTTTTCATAGAATGCCACATTATCTTCTGAGCAGTCTAAGATAATCTTATATGCTCCAGCTAACTTTGCATAATTAATAGCATGTTTCATTAATGCTATACCGTAACCGCTACCTCTATATAGAGAATGTATCACAACTTCTTCTATATGAGCAACAGAGTATAATCTGTCTGTAACTGGATTTGTCCCACGGTTTATCTTCTCTTCAATTAGAACTGATACCGTCCCAACAACTAATGGGTCTAAATCCTCATCAACTACAGCCACGAACACACGCTTATTTTGCATTCTACATAAATCATAAAACACAGACCTATCTGATAGAACACCAGATGAAGTTTGTGGAGATAATTGTTTTACAATCTCAATAAGTCTAGGTATATCGCCTACTTCTAGTTCTCTAATTAACATGTTGACCTCTGACTACTATAAATGTACCACAGAATATTAGTAGACCTCCAATTACAAAGCTTTGACTAACATTGTTTTTACCATTTATAATTGATGTGAATACAACTACCCATAAAGGATATGATATTTCTATGATAGAAGCGAGAGACGCTCCACCGTATTTTACTGCCGAAACTGAACAGTAACAAGCTAAAAACGATGTTAACGACGATAAAATAATCCACCACCAAGAATTAGATGTATCATTTGATAAATCTTTTATTAAAGTACCGTCAACAAGACCCCAAATTAAAAAACCTAATCCGCTTAATAAGCAGGAAGCAGTCAAATATGACTTAATGTCAACATGCTTTACTATTTGTTCTGTTGAACTATAGCAAATACCCCATAGTATGGCTGTAGAAAGTGCTAATAATAGCCAATTCATTTATCACCCTTTAGGAAAGCTACTAACAAATCGTATATATCACTACCGTAATAATGAACTAATCTTCTGTCTGAAATAGGAAACTCTTCTTTAACTTTGCCATGTGGCCCCATCATACTAATGACAGTATTAGTTTCTTTATTAAACATCATCCTATAGATTGCTAAATCTGTATGATAAGCAACAGCTATAAACGTGTCTTCAATTATTGTGAAATCTGCGACAATGATATGTCTAACAACTCTTGAATCGTCCATATCTTCCTTTCTTCCATATAAGCTTTAGGTCCATAGTTACGGATAGCACTTATAGCCCATTCTGTAGCATATTCAGATGAACCTGCTTTTATATTTAATACTGCGTCTTTGAACCATCGACAATTATTGGTTCTAACATGTGTTCTAGGATTATATGGAGTAACCCAACCGCAGGAAAAATTAATTTCCATTAGCTGTTCGTATGTATATGTTTCTACATTCACCTTAAAGTTACTAAACGCTGCTCTTGAGAAGCTAGCCGCGCAAACTCTGTGATGTCCATCATTTAAGTAGAACTTATCTTCTATAGATAGGACTTTTATAGGTTTTTGAAATATTGTTTGAGATTCGTCGCTACATATAATCTCTTTAATCTTAAAGAAGCTATCCATACTCCTTAATAGATTGTGTGTTGGAATCAACATATCATAGTCTAGTATAGTCATTATTTAATTCCAAAATTCATAGGAGAAACAACTGGTTCATCGTTGTCAGATTCACTCATTGACATAGCGTCTGTTATAGCTTGTTCTGGTTTTGTTGCGTCATCTAAAAATTTTGTCAATACGTCGTTCATTTTAGATGTTGTAAGAGTACCAAGTCTATACTCAATATCAGTATGACCATTGATAGCTAAACCTTCAACATATTGTTTAGCATCCATATTAATGGCTGTTCTAACAATATATGTTGCAACATCATTAGGAGTTATTAACTTACCAAGCTTAATACGAGGATTTAGAATATCGGTCATATCAACAGAAATTGTTCTATCTTTTCTATTGGTATGAGAGTTATCTTTCCAAATAAAGCTTTTTAGATATCTAATACACTTACTCAACGTCGATAAGACTTTGTCCATATAATTCCTTTAACTTTCTAATTGCTTTACGTTCAGTGAATGAAACAGCTTGCTTTGTTACCTTAAACATTTCAGCTATTTCAAGTTGTTTCTTACCATCTACATAGATGAGCTTTAGATATAATTTCTCTTTTGGATTTAGAGATTCATGATTGATTAAATCTTTAATAGTCTTATCATGAAACTCCTCATCCTCATTAGCTATTAGATTATCTTCTGGAGCTTTAACACGCCCGTCAGCTATATCAAATTCTGAATCAACTAAGTGATTTATATCATGTAGAGATACTGTTTTACCACGTTTTATACGTATTTCTATAATACGCTTTTTAGCGTTTAACCAGCCCTTATATCTATAAGTTTTGATTGATGCGCCTTTAGTACTATCATAGCTCATATCTGATATAATCAAATGATGAACAACTATTCCTATATATTCATCTTCTAGCATCCAAGGATGATTTGAACTAGATATAAGTCTTTCAGCGATTTTAACATAATCAGTAATTGGTAGTAATGTTAGTTCTGACATAATTTTTCCAATATCTTCCTAGAAGTGTTTTCCCAAGTGAAATTTTTAGCTGTTTCAACGTTACTTTGATTGATAATCAATTGGTTATTAGATTTACAACTATGAATCCATTGCATATGAGAAACGATTTGATTAATTTGTTTCTCTTCTATCTTTGCCCAATTACCTTGTCCTTTAAACCAGATGTTATCAACCGCAGGCTCAACCTCATTAATATCGACCAGCATCGCGTTAGAACCTGAACAAAATTCTTTATGAGCGGAATAATCCGTGATAATTATATTTTTACCGCAGGCTAACATTTCTAATGCTTCTAAATTCCAACCTTCTGCTCGCGAAGGGAAAATGCCACAATCAACCATTGACATTAGTTTAGCAATATCCGAGTGATTTGGCAAGCGGCGAATTATACGAATTTTCGGATTTTTGTATAAATCTTCCCATCTCTTTTGTTCATCTAAGCTTAGGAATGGATTATCACAACACATAATAAGCTGAACGTCATCGGCAAATTGACCAGTGGTTCTAAATGCTTTAAGAAAAGCTTTGATAAGAATATCATGACCTTTCCTAATCTCCCATTTACCAATATTTAAGAACGTAGTAGTTTTCTTAGTATTAAGAGAGGGTTTGAATAGTTCAGTATTAACACCAAGAGGTATAACATGAATAGGTACTGTGATACCATTAGAAATACAAACATCCTTAGCCCACGATGAACATACGAATAATTCATCGCAAGAGCTAAGGTGATGCTTTTCAAGGTTAGTAAAGGTATCTAGTTCAAATATTGGAAATCCTATATGCTTACCTTTACCTACAAACTGAGCCATATCATGTTGATGCCATATTCTAATACAATCGGCGTTCTTATCGAAGAACTTAGCGTTTTGAAGTGAAGCTCTTATTTCATCAGTTAGAAGTGTTGAATCGCACTTATCACCGATTGGAAATAGAGATATATTTACGCCAGCTTTAACTAATGCTGTACATATTTCAAAACTAGCTCGTCCGTATCCGAGTTGGTTGATAGGAGCAAGTAAATTTATCTGCATATTATGTATCCTATAAATATATTTTAGAAAAGTTTATTGGGTGTTTAGTGTATTATTAGTGGAAGTAAATATACTAGGAGATTAAAATGAAAAGACGAACGTTTCAAAGATGGACAGTAGACCAAATAAAATATCTTAATGATAATTATGGTATTAAAACTGCTAGAGATATAGGTCTAGTATTAGGTTTTACAGAAAGAAAAGTGATAGGTAAAGCTTTTAACCTTGGTCTTAAATCAAATATAGTTAAAAGGTCTGATACTATCAATGATTTAATTAGACAGTCTGGTCATTTACCATTAGAAATAATTAACTCTGTAAAAGATAAAATCAAATTTTCATGTAAATATTGTGGTAATGAGTTTATTACAACACCACAGCATATAGCATCAGGCCACACAAAATCGTGTGGTTGTGTTTCAATTGGCAAAAGAAAAGGTACTAAATATATTAGTATGACATACTACAGCCATTGTTTACAATCAGCTAGAGTTCGCAATATTGAATTTCAGTTAGATATTAATTTCCTAGATGAGTTGATAGAACAACAAGATTTCAAATGTAAACTTAGTGGTCAAATCTTAGTATGTGGTTATAAACCACTAGGTGAATATACTTTATCTTTAGATAGAATCAACTCGTCTATTGGATATACTAAAGATAATGTACAATTTATACATAAAACTATTAATATGTGTAAACAATCATTATCTCAAGATGATTTTATCGAAATGTGTAGCTTAGTACATAATTACTCAAATTAGATAATCCTTGCTATATCATTTTCGATAATAACGTTAGATGCTTTACCGCACATAACTATCTTTGGTTGTTTATCTGACCATTTTGTTCTACATGGAACATTACACTCAACATTTTTCACTATAAGACATTGTTTTTGCCAGTGTACTGACATCATATTCTTATGCTTATTAAAGTGATAGAAGAATCTATATTGTTTCATATTATACCTGAAATAAGTAGTAATCTTGAGTTCCAACGCGAAACTTACCACGTCTTGAAAGAATAGGTTCATAGTTGGGAGTATAGGTAAATTCTTCGCCCTCTTTAAGAATTACCACCTTATGAACCTTAGTTGGGACTTGATATCCTTGACATACATCGCCCCAACGCTCCAAAACAACTAAGTCTAGCGATACACGACATGTATTAAAGTTAACATCTTCGTGATTCTTATGACACTCTTCTACATCCTGACTATAGACCTTATTATAATCTGGAATAGCTTCTATAATTTTACATAGGGTCTTAGCGTCGAACTCAATTATCTTTCCAGTTTCAAGTGGAATTTCAATCTTTCTTATTTTGTAGTTCATTCTTCTGCTTTCTATATTCAATATGGTCAACATATCCATCTTGAGTTAGATAACCCCAATCAGATGATTTATCAGTAACTAAAGCTAGTGACCAAGTTGGTTTAATTAGTGTAATTTTGTGAAAATCACATTTAGTTACTAAATGTCTTGAGAACGGTTTACATATAACCGTACTACGAATGCGACATTCATTATTATTAAAGAAAGACAGTAAAT
>JACCDG010409268.1_pt1 | contig 16278 bp, 16 predicted proteins | sample 7442471 | NCBI WGS metagenome assembly JACCDG01 (sample SAMN15323444, study PRJNA562643) | freshwater metagenome | isolation source: river surface water | place: USA:Blue River Watershed | collected 2017-08-17 | reverse complement strand
TCCTGGCCCGGTTTGGCCTCGATCAAGGTTTTTTTGACCATAGCGGCCAATTTCGGCGATGCGGTGATTTTGGAATTTGCCATTTTTCTCTACCTAGTTTGCTTAGCCCTGTTTTTGGCCGTTTTTTGGTGTTTCAGTGTAATCTATTTACAAATATTAACAATCTATAAATACTATACCCTAAAAAGATACAAACTTCAACACAAAAGTTTATAAAGTGTTAATAAAAAACCCCCGCTTTTGGCGGGGGGGGTTGTAAAAAGTTTATAAGCCAGCGTTTACTTGGCGCTGACCTTTTGCAATTCGGGAACCGTGACGCCAAAATGGCCGACCAAAGTGCCCATCGAAGCCATCAGACGGTAAGCCGCGAAAAGCGCGGTATATTCCGCCGTGACCAAATCGCTTCTGGACAAGAACAGCTCGTTTTCCGAATCCAAAAGATCCAGCAAGCTGCGCTGACTTAGTTCAAATTGCTTGCGGTACGCATCACGCACGCGCTCGTTTGATTCCGCCACATTGCGCAAAGTGTTGACCCTTTCGCGGGCGGAGCTAAGCGCGTTCCAGGCAAAACGGGTTTCTTCGGACGCGATACGCTCGTTACGGGCGACGACGTCTTTGGCGCGGGAGCGGCGCAACAACGCCGCGTCTTTGCGCGCTACATCCGATCCGCCATTAAATAAATTCCAACGCATGACGACCAGCGCAGAGGCGCGGTCGTTGTCGCCTTGAATGCCGTCCAAATCATGTCCCTTTGTGCCGGACAATTCCAAATCCAAACGCGGCATAAATGGCGCGTTCGATCCGTCGACGCCTGCATTGGCCGCCTCTAGCTCGTCGCGGGCGGCAAGCACCGCTGGGTTAGTCATCAAAGTTTGCTGAACCGCGGATTCGATATCTGCCGGCAAGGTGCCGAAATCAAAATCCGGACGCATCAATTCATCGGGCATTTCGCCGACAAGACGCTGATAAGACGCCTCGGCATCAGCCAAGGCCCCGCGCAGCTGCGCGACCGTGGTTTGCGCCGTGCCTAAGCGCGATTCGCCTTGGCGCAGATCGGCAACCGTGCCGCCGCCGCCTTCGGCGCGTTTACGCACCAATTCGCGGTAACCGCCATGGGTTCCGACATTGTCTTCGGAAATCGCCAAAAGCCGGTTGCGGCGTAAAACTTCTAAATAGGCTTCGACGGTATCTACCGCCAATCCCTCTGCCCGTTCCGCGACGCGCTTGGTGGCGGAATTGTATAAATACTCTCTGCGGTCTACCTCTGCGATGGTTCCAAAACCATCAAACAACAATTGCCTTAAAGTAAGAGTTCCTTCGTTTTGGAACAATTCCGGGGTTGAATCGCTGCCTGGGGTTGCCGCAGCAGCCGACCGGGTGCTGGGGCTATCGGTGTATTGCGCGCCGCTGCTGCCGGTCAAATCCAAACTGGGGAGGAATCCGCCGAAAGCCTCGCTTTTTTCCGCCGCAGCGATTTCCTTATCGCTAAGAACAATCACCATATCGGGGTTGGTGTTCAAGGTTTTTTGCACCGCCTCAGACAAGCTGGCCGCGTGCAAAACGCCACTATAAGCGGTACTTGCCGCCAAAGCCAAGGCCCCAAAAACAAAAGTTCTATTTATGCTAAAAGCTCGCATTGCCACACTCCCCACAAGTTAAAATCTTTAAAGGGTATCTATACACTTTAAATGTTGGGATTGCAGCAATTAACAGACAAAGGCTGAAATTTTAACTTTTCTTGGAAAATCTTTGTTGCAGCTCGGCCACGCTGTTGCCGGATTTTCCTGGCTTCCAGTGAACCCAGAGCTTTTTTTCTGTAAGCGAGCAAATCGGATTGTAATTACTTAAATTATCACTGTAAGAAACACTTCTAAGCATATTGTCTAAAAGAAGAATATAACCATCATAGTACACTGCGGCGACCGCATGCTCTTGTCCCGTCACGGCATCGTCGACGAGCACAAGCCGGATTCTATCCGGATGATATCCTAAAATCCGCAGGCTGACGAATTTGGCGATGGCGTAATCTTCGCAATCGCCGCCTTCATACATGAATTGCAAAGGCGTCTTCCACCGGTCCGCGCCCCTGGTGTCGGAAATGTATTTTACTTGATTGAAAAAGCCGTTGACCAGATTCATTTGGGTCATCGGATCCTTGTCCTTGGCCGTGGCCAGCATTTGCCGCCAGGCATTCGCCATTTCGTTCTGACCGCTTGCGCCTTGATTTATCGCGGCTTTCAGGCTGTCAACGCGCGGAATATATTTTCCAGGCTCGCCCAGCCCTATTTCCATGGTATCGAACATCTTGGGCTTGCGGCCGGACAGCGGCTTGCCAATGTTGTCCTTTTCAAAACCCAAACTTTCGGCGGATATTCCTTCATGACTTAGGAACGGCAAAGCGTTCAGCGCGGTTGCAAGCAAAGCGGTTTTGGCGGCTTTTTCGCAAAAAGCCCTTTTCGATAAAACCGTACCCTCAAGCCCTGAACGCCAACCCTTATGCACTGGATCTTCCCCTTAAGATACAAATCCAGAATAAAGCTAAAGTGTTACTAGAAGGTTATTTTCCGTTTTATTACATATGCTTATTGATTGTTTTTAAGATTAATATTTAGATATCGTTAGATTTATATTAACATATTTCTGCTTTATTTGTTGCAATGCACAGCTTCCTCTTTGCATTGTTATAAAAATAAGGCAGATTCCCGGGCCTGAACCAAACACTCCTTCACAACCCAACGGGAATCCCATCATGAAAATCGGCGTGCCAAAAGAAATTAAAGCCCACGAATACCGCGTCGGCCTTGTGCCATCGAGCGTGCGCGAATTGATCAAAAACGGCCATGAAGTTTATGTCGAAAAAAATGCCGGCGAAGGCATCGGCTGCAAGGACGCGGATTACAGCGCGGCAGGGGCCAAAATATTGGATAACGCGGCCAAAGTGTTCGACGTCGCCGACATGATTATCAAGGTTAAAGAGCCGCAGCCGCAAGAATGCGCCATGCTGAAAAAGGGCCAGATTCTTTTCACTTACTTGCATTTGGCCGCCGATAAAAAACAAGCCGAAGGCTTGATGAAATCGCAGTCCGTCGCCATCGCCTATGAAACCGTGACCGACCGTTATGGCCGCCTGCCCCTGCTCGCCCCGATGAGCGAGGTTGCGGGCCGCATGTCGATCCAGGTCGGCGCGCATTGTTTGGAAAAAGAACAGGGCGGAGCGGGCGTTCTGCTCGGCGGCGTGCCTGGCGTACAGCAAGCCAAAGTCGTCGTTTTGGGGGGCGGCGTGGTCGGCACCAACGCGGTGCGCATGGCCATCGGCCTTGGCGCGCGCGTCAGCGTGATCGACCGTTCCCTGCAACGCCTGCACGAGTTGGATTTTCAGTTCGGCACGCGCCTAACCACCGTATTTTCGACCACCGACGCGATCGAAGAACAAGTGCGCACGGCGCATTTGGTGATCGGCGGCGTGCTCGTTCCCGGCGCGGCGGCCCCGAAATTGGTGACCGAACAAATGGTCAAAAACATGATCCCCGGTTCGGTGATTGTGGACGTCGCCATCGACCAGGGCGGCTGCATCGAAACCGCAAGGCCAACCACCCATGCCGATCCGACCTATAAGATGCATGATATAGTGCATTACTGCGTCACCAATATGCCCGGCGCGGTCGCCCGTACATCGGCTTTTGCGCTGAACAACGCGACTTTGCCTTTCGCGCTGGCTCTGGCCAATAAGGGCTGGAAAAAAGCGATGATCGAGGATCCGCATCTGGCCAATGGGCTGAATGTCTGCCTTGGCGCGGTCACCTACGAAGCCGTGGCGCAAGACCTGAAATTGGATCACCAGCCGATGCAAAAAATGCTGGCGGCCTGAACGGCAGGCTAGTTGACAATTACAGTTGACGGTTACAACCCAATTTGTCACTCCGGCGAAAGCCGGAATCCAGAACCACAAAAACGGTGTCCGAACCCCTGGATCCCGGATCGCGCTTCGCTGGTCCGGGATGACACGGCTTCAAATTTGACTTTTTAGAAAAAATATCCTATTAAGAATCATGGATGAAAACCCTCTGAACACGCCCGAGCTAATTGCGGCACATGAAAAAGATTTTGAAAACCGGCACGACTGTTTTAGAGACTGGTCTTCTAATAATCCTGACGCTACTATTCGCGAATTAGCTGAGTATCGTGAGAGAATAGCGCCTACAGAAGACGGCCCCCGCAAATTATTTGCCAAATGGTGCGTATGGCACTTGAAGCAAGAACTACGCGACAGGTAATACTTACGCAATCAACCTTTGACTTGCCTTTGTCTTCGGCAAAATTTCTATTTCCCGCGCAAAAGACGCTTTGATCGCGCTTTTATCAATACCCAGCCTGTGCCTGATTTCCCCTAAAGTCAAATTTTCCAACGATTTGAAATCCACGTCCTGAATGTCGCGGCACGCGCTTTGCCGCACCATGTCGAACGCCATATCGTAAATTTGCAAATGCCTTTTTTTCAGGCGGTAAATGCGCGGATACAAAAACCGCGCCACGAATTTGAAAACATGCCTATGCCACGGCTTTATGTTGCTGGCGGCTCCCATAGTGAACCCGACGACAAACGCTTCGTCCTGCGCCAAAAGCCCCCTGCCCAATATGATATGAATGCAGTCATGGCGGTACAGATCCACCGCCCCCGGCAAATGAAACCGGCTTTTGGGATTTTCGATCAAGCGCACCAGCCAATGGATATCGCCCGGCGGGTTGCCGGGCAGGGTTTGCAGCAATTCGCCTAAGGTTTTGTCGTCATTGTCGATTCCCGGAAACCAGTCTTTCCAGGTTTTTTGCGTGGCCATGGGAATAATCCTTGCCGCAATTATAGCAGATCCTTCCTTGCCAAAAGTTTAACAGAAAATTGTGCATAGCTTGGCCCGGGCTGGCCTTGGTTATTGCCAGGGCTATGCTGCGGCGCATATAAATAAATACCCCCACACCCCCACCTGCGGAGCATGCCCCATGTCCGACATCAAAAAATTCCAGCAAATCATCAAAGATCACGATATCCGTTTTGTCGATATGCGCTTTACCGACAGCCGTGGCAAATGGCACCATCTGACCCAGGCGGTCGAAACCATCGACGAGGCGTTTTTCAAGCAAGGTTTTCAATTCGACGGATCGAGCATCGCGGGATGGAAAGCGATCAACGAATCCGACATGACCTTGATCCCCGATCCGTCCACGGCGGTGATGGACGCCTTTGCGGCGCAGCCGACGCTGGTCGTGCTGTGCGACGTGCGGGAGCCATTGTCGGGCAAAGCCTATAACCGCTGCCCACGTTCCATTGCCAAACGGGCCGAGGCCTATATTTCAAAATCCGGCACCGGCGACAAAGCCTTTTTCGGGCCGGAGCTGGAATTTTTCATATTCGACGATGTGCGTTTCAATGTCGGCATGAACGAAGGGTTTTATTTCCTGGATTCATCCGAAAGTCCGCATAATTCGGGACGCGATTACGCAGCCAATGGCGGCATAGGCAATCTGGGCCACCGCCCCGGCGTCAAGGGCGGCTATTTTCCTTGCGCCCCTGTGGATTCCGCGCAGGATCTGCGTTCGGAAATGCTGACCACCTTGGCGGAAATGGGCGTTCCCGTGGAAAAGCATCATCACGAGGTCGCAGCGGCGCAGCATGAATTAGGTATCAAATTTTCCACCCTCGTCAACAGCGCCGACCATGTGCAAATCTATAAATATGTGGTGCATAACGTCGCCCACATGCACGGCAAATCCGCCTGTTTCATGCCGAAACCGATAAAGGGCGACAACGGATCCGGCATGCATGTGCATCAATCTTTGTGGAAAGGCAGCCAGCCGCTTTTCGCAGGCAAAAAATACGCCGATTTGTCGGACACCGCATTGCACTATATCGGCGGCATCATCAAGCATGCCCGCGCGATCAATGCCTTCACCAACCCGACCACCAATAGCTATAAGCGCCTGATCCCCGGTTTTGAAGCTCCGGTGCTGCTGGCCTATTCCGCGCGCAACCGGTCGGCCTCTTGCCGGATTCCTTTTTCTGTCGGCGAAAAATCCAAACGGGTCGAAGTGCGCTTTCCCGATCCCGCCTGCAACCCCTATTTGGGGTTCGCCGCGATGCTGATGGCCGGTATCGACGGCATTAAAAACAAGATCAACCCCGGCAAGGCGATGGATATGGACTTATACCACCTGCCCCCGGCAGAACTGGCCAAGGTTCCTACCGTTTGCGGATCTTTGCGCGAAGCTTTGCAGGCTTTGGATGCCGACCGCAAATTCCTGACCCAGGGCGGCGTGTTCGACGACGACATGATCGATGCCTATATCGAGTTGCGCATGGCGGATGTCTATGATCTTGAGCATACGCCGCATCCAGTCGAATTTATCAACTATTATTCGACCTAAGGCGTGTGCGAAAACGCGCCTAGGTTGGCTAGGCGGTGGCTACCCCCATGCACAGGGCATCTTCAAACTTGCCACAAATGCATCCACACCCTTGTTTTGACGATAAATATTGCATGACGATTGTTCGATTTCGGTTTATAACCAATGGCTGAATGGCATTCATGTGTCGTTCAAAGTGTATAGCTTTCATTAAAGGAGAATATTGTGGCTAGCAAAACAAAGAAGAAAACCAAATCCGTCGGCATCCGTCCCATCAAAGGTAGATTGACTAAGTCGGCCTTGATCGGCTTGCTTGCCGAAGGAAGCGATTTGCCGCGCAAGCAAATTGCAGATATCTTGACCCATCTGGAATCGATCATGATGGGATCAGTTCATCCAAGCGGCGCAGGCGAATTCATGTTCCCAGGCCTGTTCAAAGTCAGCCTGCGCAAAGTTCCTGCGCGCAAGGCCGGAACTTTGATCCGCAATCCCGCAACCGGGGAAATGATGAAAGCGGCTGCGAAACCCGCATCCGTCCGCGTCAAAATCCGTCCGCTGGCAAGGTTGAAAAAAGCGGCAATCGGCTAAAAATTACGCCTATGATATGCATACACCGGCATCATAAAAGATGCCGGTGTATTTTTTTGTATTTGCGTTCTGCCGATGAGATGGCGACACCAGATAAAACCAAGGCCCTAACCGTAGATTGTCGGAATCAGGGTCTATGCCTACTTCATGTTATGCCGGCGGAAAAATCCTCGGCATCGGAAACGCCGCAGAAAAACGCCTATATAGCAGACTAGCGCGCTTTTTACTGGCGCTTTGCCCTAAAAACCCATAAAACTCTGGCTCTTTTTCACGTTTTTAGGACTTTTGGGTTTATGCTTTCTATACAGGATATTACTTACCGCGTCGGCGGCCGCACGCTGCTTAACAATGTTAGCGTCAACATACCCGCAGGGCACCGCATCGGGCTGATCGGCCCGAACGGCGCTGGAAAAACCACGCTATTCAAGTTGATTTCCGGGGAAATTCCAACCGATGGCGGCAAAATCTCTCTGATCAAAAACGCCAGCATCGGCATGGTGCGCCAGGACCTTCCGGACGATGAGACCCCTATCATAGACATCGTCCTTGCCGCCGACACGGAACGCGCCGCGTTGCTGCATGAAGCCGAAACGACCGAGGATATGAACCGCATCGGCGATATATATGAACGCCTGAATGAAATCGGCGCGTATGACGCGCCATCCCGCGCCGCCACCATCCTTGCCGGACTTGGCTTCGACCAAGAGGCGCAAAACAGACCCATTTCGTCCTATTCCGGGGGTTGGCGCGCCCGCGTCGCTTTGGCGGCGGTGTTGTTCCAACAGCCCAATGTGCTACTTTTGGACGAGCCTACCAACCATTTAGATTTTGAATCTTTGATCTGGCTTGAAAGCTTTTTGATGCGTTACCGTGAAACCCTCGTGATCATCAGTCATGACCGGGACATTTTGAATAAAACCGCGACCCATATTCTGCATTTGGAGAACCAAAAGCTTATTTCCTATACCGGAAATTACGATACTTTTGAAAAAACCAGGGCCGAAAGGCTGATGGGCCAACAGGCCCTGCATGAAAAGCAGATGGCGCAAAAAGCGCATATGATGAAATTCGTAGACCGTTTCCGCGCCCAGGCCAGCAAGGCACGCCAGGCGCAAAGCCGCCTGAAAGCCATCGAGCGGATGGATATCGTCGATGCCGTGATCGCCGAACGCGTCACCGCTTTTACTTTTCCCGACCCCGGCGAGCTGAAATCGCCGCTGATCCAGTTGGAAAAACTGGATGCGGGATATGCGCCGGACAAGCCGGTTTTGAAAAACCTTAATCTTAACATCGACGCAGGCGACCGCATCGCGCTTTTGGGGGCGAACGGCAACGGCAAATCCACGTTGGTAAAGATACTATCGGGGCGGCTAGATCCCCTGTCCGGCAAGATCACCAAATCATCCAAGCTAAAAGTCGGATATTTCGCCCAATTCCAAACCGACGAATTGGATGTCAAGCAGACGCCCTTTCAAACCATGCAAGAAGCGATGAAGGAAAGTTCCGAAGTAAAAGTCCGCAGCGCGCTTTATAAATTCGGCTTCGACAAGCACAAAGCCGACACCAAGGTTGGCGAGCTTTCCGGCGGGGAAAAGGCCAGGCTGCTGTTCTGCTTGATGAGCTATCACGCGCCGCACATCATGCTTTTAGACGAGCCGACCAACCATTTGGACATGGACGCGCGCGAGGCGCTGATCCAGGCACTGAACAATTACCAAGGCGCGATCATTCTGGTAAGCCACGATCCGCATTTGATCGAATGCGTCGCCGACCAGCTTTGGGTTGTCGCCGATGGCAAATGTAAGCCTTTCGACGGAGATTTAGACGAATACCGCCAATATGTCATACGCCAGCGCCGCGAGGAAAAAGACGGCGGCAAAAAGGAAGTTCCCGGCAAAAGCAAAAAAAGCCCCGATCCTTTAAAGCAAACCGAAAAGCTGGAGCAGAAAATAACCGCGATGAGGCTGCAAAAAGACAAGATCGAGGCAGACATAGCCGCTTGCTTTAACGAAAAAGCGGATCAGAATAAATTGGCGCAGTTGAACGTGGACTATGCCAAGCTACAAACCGAGCTGCAAGAAGCGGAAACAGAGCTGGAATCCTTGATAGAAGCCTTATAAAATCCGCTTCCTAAAATTCCAGCAATAATGCCGCATGGTCCGAAAAAGGCTGCGGAATGATGCGCAGGCTGGCGCGCTTTTGCAAAGAGGCGGAGCAAATGCAAAGATCAAGCGCCAAAGTTCTCTTATGAAACATAAAAGTATGCTCGTCTTCTCTATTCATGACTTGCAAATCTGTATCCTGCAGCAGTGGCGCCAATTCCTTGAATCCGTGCATGATATTAAAATCGGCCATTAGAACAACCCCACCTTTGGCTGAGCGCACCAATTTATTGACTTCAAGAAATTGGCTGATTCGCACTTTCCGACTTAGGGAAAAATGGGCGAATATCAGACTGATGCCGTGATCCAATTCGATGCGGTAGATCAGCCGCTTGGTGCCGTGGGTGAAATACAATCTTTCAAACGCAAAGCTTTTTTTCGCCAGAAAGGCGTTGCTTTTTCCCCGAAACAGCGGCAGAAAACCAAGCGGATTGCCCTGCCCGTATTTGTCGGCAATGTCGTGAAAACTATATTCTTCATCCAGCAAGGCGTGTATCTGATTGAAATTTGAAGAATGAAAAGACCCCTGGTCTATTTCCACAAGGCAGCAAACATCAGGCTGTTCAGTCTTGATAATGGATTTCAATTGCGCCAGCGCCTTCGCCTGAATCTCGGCGCTGGAATAAAAATGCCGCCAAGACCGAAATATATGCTGCGACAAAGTTCCATTGATGTCTTTGGCATAGCCGATATTGCTGAACAAAATTTTAAAAGGCATTATTATAAAATTTTCCTAAAAAATCGGCCAAGAAATCCTGCAAGTTTTATATGAGGCGGAAGCGACTCATAAAAACTATTCGTTACCTCTATGCAATCAGGCACATCCCGGTCGAAATGGCTTTGCAATTCCGCAGCAACCGGAATTTGGTCGATGATCAAATTCGCCTCGCGGTTGCGCATCAGGCTTAGATAATCGATATTGGTGCTTCCTATCGTCGCCCATGTCCCGTCAACCACAGTGTATTTTGCGTGTAAAACGCTTTTTTTATACAGCAGAATTTCGACCCCTGCGCGCAACATCTGCGGAAAATATGAATAGCTGACGCAATCGGCCAGGGCAACGTCCGTTTTTTCCGACATCATAATCTGCACCTTAACGCCGCGCCGGACGGCAAGCCGCAAAGCGCGCCGCAGGCGGAATGGCGGCATGAAATACGGGCTAACCATACAAACTTTCTTTTCGGCCTTATAAATTTGGCCTAAAATTTCTTTGTATATCGGATTTGCGCCAAGCTGCGGCCTGCTGACAACATACCGCAGCCAGCTGCCCTTTCTGCGGTTGCGGATAAAGCGGCGCAGTTTTTTTCTTTCCCTGAGTTGTTCTAACAGGCGTTCAAAATCTTCTTTCGCCTGTTTTGCTAAGGCACCGGTAAATCGCGCCTGGGTATCACGCCAATTCGCCATAAAAGCCGCAAAACAGACACCGCCTGTATAGGCGATCTTGGAATCTATCAGCATCGTTTTGATATGATTTCTTGGATACCAAGTGTGCGGCAAAAAAATGTGCAGCCAAGTGATAGGGTTATAAAAAAACACTTCCCCGCCATGATCCTGCAATTCCTTGATCTCTGGCGAAGAAACCATACTGCTGCTTCCCACCTTATCCAGGATCAACCGCACTGGGATGCTCTGTTTTGCTTTTTGAACGAACAGCTTGACGAATCTTTTTCCTATCTCATCATTGTTGAGAATATATTGTTCAAGCTCGATGGATTCCTGCGCATTCAGACAGTCCTGATACATAGCTTCCCACGCTTCGCCCGCGCTTAAATAAAATTTTATATCCGCATTATTCCAATTTTGCTCGTTCATGGCTGGGGATTCCATTTTACTTCAATGACTCTTACAAATATAAAAACTCCATTTTTATGGGAATTTTATGTAGTTTTCTCGAAAAACACCTATTTTTTTTACAACGATTAGAAGCAACTAGAAAGATTGTTGTTTCACCTAACAAAAGGATCAAAGATGCGCAGCATACTACTATGGGTTATTGGGATACCTATTCCTTTGATTATCCTTTATAATATATTTTTTTAGTTCAAGAAGTCAAAAATGCACGGGAAGAAGAACACCATCCTAATAGTCGATGATGAGCCGCAAATCCGCAAGATGCTTCATATCTTTTTGGACGCATCGAATTTCAAGATCGAAGAAAGCTCGACAGGAAAAGAGGCCTTGCGGCTTGTTGTATCCCTTAAGCCGGATTTGATCTTGCTAGATCTCGGCCTACCAGACATGGACGGCAAAGAGATTATCTCGGCGGTGCGGCAATGGTCGGAAGTGCCGATCATAGTGCTTTCGGTGCGCTCAGCCGACGAAGAAATCGCCGCCGCCCTGAACCTTGGCGCGGACGATTATGTCACCAAACCTTTCAGCGCGGACGTGATGCTGGCGCGCATCAACGCCAATCTGCGTAAATCGGCTGTAAAAACTGCAGGCGCATCGGAATTTACGGCATTGTCTACTAGTAAGAACAGTGCGCGGCACAGCAAAGCAGCATCGGTTATAATTTCAATCGGATTATCTTTTTGCTTAATGGTGATTTCGATACCATCCAATTTGCGGCCAAGATGCATTACGCAATCTTCCAATATGTGGTGCATTTGCGCCGAACGTTTTACAGGCTTGATCGCGCCGCTTTCCAGCTTTGCCATATCGAGAATATTGGTGATAAAATTGTCAAGCCTATAAGCTTCTTCCAGGGCAGTTGCAAGCAGCTGCTCTTTGTGTTTTTGTGAAAGTGTGCCTCTCAGACTTTGGAATATCTCCAACGATCCTATGATGGAAGATAAAGGGGTCTTTAAATCATGGGACACCGACGACAACAGCGCCCTGTGCATCCGCTCTCTTTCTACATCCAGCTACTGCGCAAAAAGCACTGCAGCCGGGGTTGGTTCAGTTTCTTTCATAAACATAGTTTAAGATCATCCCTTCCCTCTGTAAATCCTTATTGCTGTGCTAAAGAAAAATGCGCCCTTCTTTTCGGAAAGGCGCATTTCATAGCGGAGAAGACTCCCTAGATTTAGACGTTCCGATCCGTCCAATTCTTCATATCGTTCCACCATTTTTCCAGGCGAGAATCGATTTTGTCCATACCCTGTTAGCGATAACGTCCTGCAAATCCGCGACATCTTCGCGCATAGAGGCGATGGATTGACGGCGGTTGGCATAATTTTCGTCGTCTTCCATGTCATCCAGCGCAGAATCGGCATGACGAAGGGCATAACGCGCACCGTCATAATTCTTTGCTACCACGAAGTGGCGTGCTAAAGCCAAATTGTCGCGGGCCTTAACCAAAGGCAAAGCCACCTCATTGTCAACAGACACGATAGCATCTGTCAAATCGGCCAGCTCGTCATCAGCATCTTCGTATTCTTTCGCGGCAATGTATCTTTTGGCTTCACTTAAATACTCATTCGCGCTGTCGTCATTTAGATCCAACGTCAGATAAACGCTTTCCGCATCGGTAACCGCGACGCTGGCTTGCTGCCAGAACGGACCTTTTTTCATACTTTTAACCGTGATCGGCCCAGTTTCCAGCGGGTAATAGCGATAGCTTCTGCCGGAATCATAAGTTACGCGTCCGCTTTGAATCGTGGAAACTCCTCTCCGCTCTGCACTGAGGCTTCTTAAATAGCTGAGCTTCTTTTGCGCCTCGTTGACATGAGTGCTGGCAAGCGGTCCGTTCTTAACGGCAAGCGCCACACGCGCGGAATTGATATTATTCAAAAAACTTTGGCTGGCGGAAATCGCATTTTTATCCGCGGTCACGCCTAGGCTGGATTTTTCGGAATTGCTTCTTGCCTTAACCGGGCTATAGCTTTCCGCATTGGCTGCGCCAGCGGCAAAAACTGCCGTCATCGCAATCGCGGTCAAGGATAATAAAGAACGTTTCATTAAGGCTCTCCTTTGTTGTGTTTAAATTTAAGAAAGTTGTGTTCTATTAATTGTCAGTCTGCTCTTTAACTTCTTCTCCAAAATCGCTGATCTGGTCGCCCAGCTTTTCGCCCGGCGTGCGGTTTTCCAGTTGGCGAGCTGCCTTATCAAGGCCGTTTGGAAGCTCGCTAATGGCATCTCCAACTTTTTCCGCGCCGGTTCGGCGGTCTGGTACAATTAATGCCGCATAAGCTATGACCGCCAACAGAATCGCGACCGCAAGAATCAAAAAACCTTTTGTTTGCCGTGTGCTATTCATCCAAGCTCCTTTCAGCAAGTTGACGCGCCGAGTGCGCTTCCCTTTGCTTTTACAAAGAACGTCATCAAGACACTATGGGGATCAGCCCGCAGGATATAAAGGCTGCGTAAAGCTAAATGATATGAAAAATCTGCGCCGTCCAAAAGCTTTCAGGACAGAAAAGCGGGGGCAAATAAGTGCAAATTGCTTCACGTGAAGCAATTTGAAATATTATTGCACGGCTTCTAAAGGCTACTTAACCTTAGACCATAATTTGCGCTTGCTAAGGTAAAACAGGATTCCCATCGCCGCAACGAACAGCAAAACGCGCCAGCCCGTTTGCTTGCGGTCTTCCATTTCCGGCTCGGCCGCCCAGGCAAGAAAGGTGGAAACGTCGCGCGCCATTTGGTCGACGCTGGCTGCCGTCCCGTCGGTATAGGAAACGATGCCCTCGTTAAGCGGCGCGGCCATGGCGATTTGATGGCCTGGGAAATATTTGTTGTAATTCATGCCTTGGCCCAAATCGAAATCCTGCGGCGGCTCGCCATAGCCAGTCAGCAAAGCGTGAATGTAGTTGGCACCATGAGGACGTGCCTTAACCATCAAGGACAAATCCGGAGGCACGGCGCCGTTATTGGCGGCACTGGCGGCCTGCTTATTGGCGTAAGGCGAAGGCAAACGATCCGAAGGGCGGCCGGGACGTTCAAACATTTCGCCTTCGTCATTCGGGCCGTCTTTGACCGTGGCCTGCGCGGCGATCGCCTTGATTTCGGCCTCGGAGAAACCAAGCGCCGCCAAGTTGCGGTAGCTAACATATTTCATAGAATGGCATGCGGCGCATACTTCTTTATAGACTTGAAAGCCGCGCTGCGCCGACGCCCGGTCGAATGTGCCGAACGGCCCGTCGAAAGACCAATCCTGTTTCGGCGGCGCGATGGATTCTGCAGCCAGCGCGGGAGCGGAAAAAACAAGTAAACATAAAAATACAAAACGGATCATTTTTTATTCTCCTAAGCCTTTTGCGGCAATACCGATTCGGCGATGCTGCGCGGCAGCGGCAGCGGCTTTTCGATCCGGCCAAGCAGCGGCAGCAGGATCAGGAAATGGAAAAAGTAATAGGCCGTACCCAGACGCGCGATCAAAAGCGGCACGCCCTCTGGCGGTTGGCCGCCTGCCCAGCCCAAGGCAAAGCAAGTCACAAGCAGCAGCCAGAAAAACTTTTTGTACAAGGGACGAAAACGCGCGCTGCGCACTTGTGAGCGGTCGAGCCACGGCAGAATAAAAAGCACGGCGATCGCGCCGAACATGGCAAGCACGCCCGCGAGCTTCGCTTCCATGAACGTAATGCCGAAAATTCCGATGTCCGGCACGGCGCGCAAAATCGCATAGAACGGCAAGAAATACCATTCGGGAACGATATGCGCCGGCGTCACCAGTGGGTCGGCCGGGATATAATTGTCGGGATGGCCCAAATAATTCGGCGCGAAAAACACGAAGCCGAAATAAACCAGCAAGAAAACGCAAAGCCCGAACATGTCCTTGACGGTGTAATAAGGATGGAACGGCAAAGTGTCTTGCGGCGTTTTGACGTCGATGCCCAAAGGATTGTTAGACCCCGTCACATGCAACGCCCAAACATGCAAGAACACCACCGCCACGATCACGAAAGGCAGCAAGTAATGCAGAGCGTAGAACCGGTTCAATGTCGGATTGTCTACCGAAAACCCGCCCCATAAAAAGGTGACGATGCTTTCGCCGATAACCGGAAAAGCGGAAAACAAATTGGTGATGACGGTCGCACCCCAAAAACTCATCTGGCCCCAGGGGAGCACATAGCCCATAAAGGCTGTCGCCATCATCAAAAGCAGAATAACGACGCCCAAGATCCACAGCAGCTCGCGCGGGGATTTATAAGATCCGTAATACAGGCCGCGAAATATATGAATGTAAACGGCGATGAAAAAGAACGACGCGCCGTTGGCGTGAATGTAACGTAAAAGCCAACCGCTGTTGACGTCGCGCATGATGCGTTCGACGCTGTCAAAGGCCAGCACGGTCGAAGGCTGGTAATTCATCGCAAGAAAAATCCCGCTGATGATCATCGTCACCAGCATGAACATCGCAATCGCGCCGAAATTCCACCAGTAATTGAAATTGCGCGGCGTCGGGAAAACGCCGTATTCCTTGACCATCAAGCTAAAAATCGGAAGGCGGGAATCAACCCAGCGCACGACTGGATTTTTAAAATTCGAAGGGGTCGCGTTGGCCATAAAAAAATTCTCCTGAAAAATAAAATCAGCCGATGCGGATTTTGCTGTCGGTCAAAAAGCTGTAAACGGGAACTCCAAGATTGCGCGGCGCGGGACCCTTGCGGATGCGTCCCGAGGTGTCGTAATGCGATCCGTGACATGGGCAAAACCATCCCTTGTATTCGCCCTTGCTGTCGGTGACTTTTTGCCCCAGCGGCACGCAGCCAAGATGGGTGCAAACGCCAAGCACCACAAGCCATTGCGGTTTTTGCACCCGCGCCTTATCGGTTTGCGGATCGGGCAGTTCGGCGATGTCTTGATTTTCCGCCAATGAAATTTCCTCCGCCGTTCTGTGACGGATAAACACCGGCTTACCGCGCCAGATCACGGTTATGGATTGGCCCGCTTGGATCGGCGCAAGATCGACCTCTGTCGTCGAAACGGCCAGCACGTCGGCGGAAGGATTCATCGAATCCGCAAAGCTCCACAACGCTGCGGCGGAACCGATTGCCGCGACCGCGCCGGTCGTTAAATAAAGGAATTCGCGCCTTGTGGGTTTTTCGGCGGATTGAGAAGTGGCGTTGCTCATGAGATATCCTCGATTATGGCCATGCCCGAAAGGCAAGCTTTAGAATTGTTATAGGTCTAGCTTTTAGCCGAACTGAAGGCAAAAGGCATAAGAAAAATAAGGTTATTCCATAGATTC
>JACCDG011260932.1_pt1 | contig 16280 bp, 12 predicted proteins | sample 7442471 | NCBI WGS metagenome assembly JACCDG01 (sample SAMN15323444, study PRJNA562643) | freshwater metagenome | isolation source: river surface water | place: USA:Blue River Watershed | collected 2017-08-17 | reverse complement strand
CCTTTAGAACTTTACTGTGATGGACATCCAGATGCACTTGAATGTAGAATGTATGATGATTGATAACTAATGGAAGGCGGATCTTTATTTAATTCAGGTTTTCTTGGTGCTAACTTTAGTTGGTGGATAGGTCAGATCGCCAGTGATTCAACCTGGCGAGATAATATTTTGCCGGGAAAATTTGAGAGTAAAGATCAAATTCCAGGATGGGGTAGAAGGTACAAAGTTAGAATTATAGGTCTTCACGATCAAGGAGAAACTGAAGTACCTTCAGACCAACTTCCTTGGGCACAGATAATGTATCCCGTGACTGCTGGTGGCGGTCAAGCAAATGCAGGAGCAACAGCAAATCTTCGCCAAGGAATGTTTGTTTTTGGATTCTTCCTTGATGGTCAGGAGCAACAAGTTCCTGTTATTATGGGAGTACTTGGGAACAATGCTCAAACCCAACTTGCAACAAAGATAGGTGATAATCGAGTCACTAATACTCAACCCGGAAGTCTTGCAACAAGTGGTTATGCAACTTCTGCAGATGGAAATAAAGATCCAAACATAAAAGTTCCTGATGAAGGACTTATAATTAGCAAACCAAAGTCCGCAGAACAATCACAAGAGTGTGCTCCTACTCCTCCTGGAGTTTCTGTAAATCAATTTGGATTAAGAGCAGACAAATCATTAACAAAAACTCAATTTAGAGATCAGCAAAGTGCTTTAGCAGAGGCAGATGCCAAAGGTTTAACTGGAACTGCAAGAAGTGATTTTATTCAAAAAGCAGTTGCTGACGGTATCAAAGCAAGATGTGAAGCGGCAAATTCTCCAACATCCCCTTCACAACCTGGTGCAACAAAAGAAAACGTTGATGCAGTTCATGAGCAATCGAAAGCGGATGTTGTAAGAAATGATTATTATCAAAGAAAGACTGTTCTAATGTCTCCATGTGATTCTGTCAAGTCTGCACTCAAAGCAATTCAAACTGAACTTGAAAATCTCACAAAAGATATTGATAAGGTTCTAAATGCTGCCCAAAGTTATGTTGATGCGGTCTCAAATGTTCTTGGTAGTATTCAATCTATTATCTCTAATTTTGCTTGTGTCATTGCAAAATATATGAAGATAATCTTTGATAAGATTATGGAGTATATTTTGAAGCAAGTGAATAAAGGTCTTGCTCCTACAGTAGAACAGATTCCACCTAATATGAGGAATAGATATTTTAACATTAAAGAGACTATCACTGAACTGATCACCTGTTTATATAATAAAATTTCAAATAATTTATGTGCTTTAATTCAAGGTATTTTGGATAAACAACTAAAAAAACAATTACCACCTAAAACACTAAATTCACGAACTCCAGTCACTCCAATCTGTTCTGTTGAACAACTGACCGGAGATGTAATTGCGTTGAATATGAATGAAATGACAACAGGAATTAATGGTATTCTTGATAATGTAAATACATTTCTAAACGATATTCAGAATGAACTTGGGGTTATAAGTGGAGCAATTGGTGGAGTGAAAGATTTAATTGGAGGTATTAATGGGAGCATTACTTCTGCGTTGAGTTTTGAAAATATTAAACTCAACATATTTGGGTGCGATCTCAAACCAAACTGTGCAGCATCAGATTACTATACACTTCAAAATGGTTCTGGCGCTGCTGAAGATCCACAGCAACCAAGACCTGCGCAAGTTGATAAAGCATCTCAAGGAACTCCATCAACACCACCCCAGACAACGGAAAAACCATTTGCTCAACCAAGTCAAAACGAACCTGATCTTAAGTTTGAACTTTACTAATAAATACCAATAAAGAAAAGGAGATATGTCTTTTAATTTATTTGCTACACCTACTAAAGATGATATCAAAGTTGGATATATTGATCCAACTCTGGGATATGTTGATGGTGTTTCTGTATGTGAAGCAAATGAATATGCAAAGAATAATCCGGGAACAACTTTTATTTTTAGAGACGGTAATAATAACTTAAGGTATTTAAATATTAATGAGGTGAATCGTCTCACGCCAAATGATTTATCAGCAACTACTGATGAATGTGGGGGAATTCAGCAATATAAAGAGTGTGGTCCGCCAAGAATTCAGTTTTTTGGTGGTGATGGAGTTGGTGCTGCTGGAAATCCTGTTATTGGAAGAGATGGATCTTTACTTGCCGTTGACCTTATTTCTGGTGGATATGGATATCAATATCCACCAATCGTAGCACCAAAAGATGATTGTCAGATTGGTAATGGTGCTTTTCTTACTGCTATTCTTGGAGAAACAGTAGATGAGATAGAGGTTTTTGAAGGAGAAGAAGATTTTGAAGAATATGAACTCTGCGAAAATACTGATGTTGGATATGGTGTAAGATATGGTCCTAATGGAGAGGAACTTGGTGTTTGGGAACCACAAACTTACACGAGAGTTGGTGCTGATCCTATTCAGAGAGAAATTGAAATCTTTCAAAAAGCACTGAAGAAACCTTTTTGGACTACAAGAGAAACTCAACCAGATAGAGTTTTCACCGCTGAAGAATCATATGCAACACAAGATACTATACCAGTAACCTTCCCAGAATGGGGAGAGTTTATGAATCAATATGCAGTTTCTCCAATTAAACCCTCTAGTTCTGCTGGAAGTGATGGGGCAGGAAGAATCTTTTCGATGGAATGGCAATTAAACTTCCCAATCAGCGGTGAATATATTTTTAGAGGGGTGTGTGATAATACCGCACAAGTTTATATTGATGGCGGATTAGTTGGAAATTTAAAGGGATTTAAAGATAATCCATCTCCTTTACAAAAAACAATCCAAGAAGGAAATCACATTCTAAAAGTTGATCTTTTGAATGTTCCCATTTATGAAACAAAACTGATTAAAGAAACTCAAGTAGCTGGAAGCTTATTTTTAAATGAAGGTGGACAATTTTACGTACTTATTGGTGGAAATGATGATGTTGCAATAGCGTTTACTTTTGATTGGGACGATAATCCTTCTATTGGTGGACTTGCTGTAACTAATATTAAAATTGCAACAGAAAGTGGTTCGCCATTGGTTTTTTCTAGATCACAAAATTCAGCAAAGGGTTCGGTATCACTTAAGGGAAAATTTAAAGCAAACAAAAAATATTTGGTAACAATAGAGGGATCTGCTTCAGGTGCAAAAAAACCACAAATTGTTGATACTGGTCCTAACCCAGATCAAAAACAACAAAGAATTAATTTTTTTGATGCAGATGGAACTGATGTAAATGCAAAACTTACTGCGATCAACGCATTTCAGTTATCTGGAGCTAGATTAGTTTCTTCTGGGGAAAAAATAATTTCCACTAAATCTTGGAATGAAAATCCAATGGGAGTATCAATGATCATTGATGCTCCGCCGCCATCAATTCCTCAAGAACAACCGCCAGTGCAAACTGGGCAATGTCCACCTAATCCTATTTGGTCAACTAGATTTCCTGGATCAAATCAAAAATGGTATCCTGTTAGATTTCCTTCTTGGAGTAAGTTTATGAATAGGTATGCAATTTCTCCTATTCTTCCGTTAAACACTCCAGGTAGTGACGTGTCTGGATCTAATTTTTCCAATAGTTGGGAAATTGATCTTCCTTATGCTGGATTTTATGGAGTAAAGGGAACTAGAGATAATCGAGGTAGAATTTTAATTGATGGAAAAGAAGTATCTTCTTTAGATGGATTTAATGTAGATAATCCAAAAATTACAAAAGTTTATCTTTCAAAAGGGAGACACACTATTGTTGCGGAGGTTTTTAATGAACCGATGGAAACTAAAACTGTTATTGATACTAAAATTTTTAGTACTCAAGACTGGAGATCATCTCTTACAGAGACTATTTCAACTAAAGTAACTAAAGTAAAAGAAACTCAAGAATGGGTTCAAGTTGATGATGTTTTTATTCCCCCTATTAAAAAAACAAACTTTGGACAAGTTGAGGCTGGTCGTGGCATAACAGGTGGTACTACCATACCAAATAATGCAGCATTCCATAGATATAATGAAGGAACTTATTATGAAGGAAAACTAATAAGATCTGGTGGAGATTGGAATAATACTAATATTCTTACAAATTATATTCAAATAGATGATGAAACCAGAGTTACTCTGGGTTCATATCATCCAGAAAATAATGAAAGATTTGGTATTGCAGTTTGGAAAAAAAAGAAAACCCAGGAAACCCAGGAAATTATTTTACCACCACAATTATCAGGTCCAACTAAAATAACAAAAAATGGCGTGACTTACGAAGGTCCAGAATTATTTGGATATCAAAATAAATTCTGGAGTAAATTTATGAATGATTATTCAGTTTCTCCAAAGGTATTTACGTCAATTGATAGTCCAGATGATAGAGTAGTTGGAAAATATACAATGACTTGGAGAGGAGTTAATTTTCCTCAAGATGGACTTTATAAATTTAATTTGCAAGGAGATAGTGTTGCATCTTTGAAAGTTGGTGGAGTTGAAATTTTAACAATTTCAGATTCCCAAGGAGGGAAAGTTCAATATACATTTAATGTAACAAAAGGAACTTACGATGTAGTATTGGAAGTGGATAATCTTGGCGATCCAACATATCTCAAAACTATAGGTGCTAATCCATACATTTTTTCAGGTAATCCTATGGGAGTTGCTCTTTTTATCAGTAAAGATATCGTATTTACTGATACGAATAAAACACCTTGGACCTCTAATCCTGTAGGAATATCTGCAATTTTGATTCCACCTCCTTGTGCAAAGAAAATTGGAGGTAGAGGAGTAGTTGATAAAGTAATCGTAAATGATCCAGGAAATGGTTATTTACCTCCAAAAGAACAGGGTCCAGGATATCCAGTTACATTAGTTCTAGATGAAGTAATTGTTGAAAATTCCGGAATTAATTATAGTTGCGGCATCGATCAACTACGAATAATACCATCCAATGGAGCAGAACTTTCGTATGACTGTGATCCATTTGGAAAGATTAGATCAGTGAAAGTATTAAATCCTGGTATCGGATTTAATGTTTATCCAGAAATTACTCTTCCATCAGAGACCGGTGTAAATGCATCTTTTCGCCCAGTATTTCGAGTTGTGCGAGATCCTTTACTTCCTCCCGAACAAGTCGATAGAATCATTCAAGTCACAGATCTTGTCGGACTCAAGCAAACAGGATATGTGGATGGTAGAGCATATTATGGTGCAGTTTACTATGATGAAGGTCTTCCTTTTGCCGGATACTACAAGACTGCTGGACCTCAAACAAGAGTCTATGCAACTCTACAAGAAAGTATTACTGCTCGCGTCACTACACCTGCAAGTGCTATTCAGAGATCTGGTACAGATATTCGCAGTAATGATCCTCGTCTCAATATTCCTGGAACCATTGAAGATACCCAGACATAACTTTATTAAATAGAACTATATTGATTTTTTAATACTAATGGCAACTGCTCAAAATAGTAATAACACAAAACTTGGTTCTCCACCTAGAGCAGGTAGAGAGGAACTTCTTGCAGATAATATTTCTAGAAATAATACTGTAAAACAAAATTATACTGCTTTAAGATATGGCAATGATCACGGTTCAATAAGTTTTGGACATATTCATAAGCAGGGTGATGTAACTGCCGATGTAATGATTCAAGCATCAGACTCTAGACAATCAATTATCTTGGATAAGGATGGACCAAGAAAAGGATGCACTCAAATTACTGCTCCCAATCGTATATCAATAGAATCTGGACAAGATGCAAAAGAAGCAGAGGATACTCTTTTTATTCATTCTTGGAATGGTAACATAGACATTATTGCAACGAATGGAAAGTTGAGACTTCAAGGAACTGATATTGAATTAGTTGCTGTTGGTGAAGGTGGTTCTAAAGGAAACGTTAGAATTAATGCATCAGAAACCGTCGAACTTAAGGGGAAAAAAGTTATAGTTGATGCTAAATCAACGTACAAATTAGCGACGCCAGGAACTGCGGAAATAGTTGCTAATGGAATAATGCAAATATATGCTCCTATCATTCGTGGAGTGAGTGATGCTGTTGCAAATAAAGACTCTAAAGTCGCCGGAAGAACTATTCAGAAAAAAAACACAAAGTAAGGAGGGAAATTATGGCATTTTTAATGGATGATAGTGCAGTCGGTGGACAAATGATGGTTGGTGCAGGAGTACCAAAAGCACTTGGGATTGGATCCGCAAAAATCAATGGATCTGGTTTTGTTGAAGGTCCTTTTCAGTGTGGAGCAGCGGGAGAACATAATACTACCAAAGCGACATTAATGGTTGGACAGTTGAGAAATCCTGACGCAAAAGTAACACCTTTATACTCTTTATGGTGTAGATTATACTCAAGATTCCAAAGTTTTGTGAGAGTTGATACTCTTCTTAAATCTACTTTTATTGAAGCAAAAGTTGTAAGAACTAAAGTTCTCCAAGCATCAATTAAGAACTTTGTAATTCCACATCCAACTAAACCAGGAAAGCAGTTAGTTCATACTTGTTTAGAAGGTCCAGAAAATGGTGTTTATGTTCGTGGAAGATTGTTAAATAAAACAGAGATTGAACTTCCTGAATATTGGACAAATCTTGTAGATGAAAGTACAATTACAGTATCTTTAACTCCTATTGGAGCACATCAAGATATTATTGTAAAGAGAATTGGAGATAATAAAATTTATCTTCAAGCAAAACCAGGAATTCCTGTAAATTGTTTTTATCATATTTTTGGAACAAGAAAAGATGTTCCTAGACTAGTTACGGAGATTAAAGATTAATGACATTTAAAAACTATGGCACCTTTACTGGACCTGGGACAAACATTGAATATAGAGATAATGATGATTTTTCTATAGAACCTTTTGAGGGATCTTTTAATCTCGATGATGTTTCAATGGTTCTTGTTAATACTTCAGATTCTCCTGCAGATTATGTTTATATGCACTTAAATGGCAGTAGTACTTCTACTGTAACTTTAGAAAGAAACACTGGACCAATTCCAAATTTTATTGTTCAAGCAAACAATACGACCTTTAGCGGAGCTGGTACTTTTGATGGCAGCTTGTTTGCGAACAGCGTATCTATGCCTGGTCATACTCTTTCAAGTAAAAAAAACTTTGATATTAGTCACCCCAATAAAGATGGATGGAGGCTTAGACACTCTTGTTTAGAAGGTCCAGAAAATGCAGTTTACTTTAGAGGAAGATTAACTAATAACAACATAATTGAACTTCCGAGTTACTGGAAAGGATTTATTGATCCAGAAAGCATCACAGTTATTTTGACGCAGATTGGTTCATCTCAAGATTTGATTGTTGAAAAAATTGAATGGGGAGCAAGAGTAATCATCAAATCCGGTAATGCATCTAATATTGATTGCTACTATGTCATTCACGGAACTCGTTTAGATGGAGATAAATTAGTTCCAGAATATGAAGGGTTGACACCATTAGACTATCCAGGAGATAATAGAGATTATAATATTAACGGTAATTGATGAATAAAATTCATGAAATGTTTCCTCTGGTAGTTTATCAGGGGTCCATTGAATGCCATCAAAAGTTCAAAGAAGAAAACATAGATTTTTTAAGAGATTATTGGTTTAATGGATATCAAAATGAAAGTCCAGAGTACTCTGGAAAGATTTTTGTACATCACCAACCCAAATGTAAAAGTTTTTTTGATGACTTGAAAAAAAATATTGATGAGTATATGAAGCATTTGAATGTAGATTATACTAAGTTAAATTATCATATCATTAAATCTTGGGTTGGTTATCATAAGGATAACGAAACACCGTCTATTACTCCTCATTTTCACAATGAATCAAATATCAGTTTTGTTTACTACTTGAAAACTGATAAAACTTCTGACAAACTTTGTATCCAACAACTCAAAAATATAAATGAGATTGTTGGTGGGTTGTTTGAAGTTGCAGACACAAAGAATATCCTAACAGAGTATAATCGTTATAATTGTAATTACTACACAATTACCCCGACAGAAGGAACAGTTGTGATTTTTCCAAGTCACACTTATCACTTCACTCAACAATTTACTGAAAGGAAAGGGGAAAGAATTGTAATTGCCGGTGATATTCGTATTACTCTAAGTTCAAATAACCCGGATTATCATCAGGGTTCTACTCATCCTTCACAATGGTTAGAATTGTAAAAGTGATAAAAATCAATTTACCACACCACTTGACACCTAACCCACGACTTTGTTATACTACTAAGGTAATCACGAAACGAACCGATGAAAGATGAGTACCTCTCACGCTGTGTAGTAGATCCTATCAAGCGTACAGTGTATCTGTATTCCAATGAAGGTTCAGAAAAGCAAGTGACTTGTGAGACCGTGGAAGAGTTTATGAATGTGCTAGACTTTGTTCGTGCTACAGTGGATGAAGAAACTCTTTCTTATGCAAATCCACTCTGAAACTAAAATTGACCTTTAATTCCAAAAAGGTCGAAAAAAATCTCCCGGTAAAAATTGCTCTTATTACTTTTTTCAAAAGTATGGTTTATAAAATTTCATACAAAGACCTCAAAGAGAAACCAGTCAAAACCACTCCAGAGAATGTAAAAGAGGCAAATGAAGGATTATTCTATTCTAAAATGAATCTTCCAGATGCTGCTAAACATTGCGGAATGTCACAAAAAGAAATGAAGTTGACATTCTGGGAGTTTATCAAGTATAATCCTACTACTTACAAAGCGTAAGTTTTTTGGGGCGGTGATGAAATCGGTAAACATTGCGGTCTTAAAAACCGTTGGCGGCAAGCCTTGCGGGTTCAAGTCCCGCTCGCCCTATTAGAGTTCATACTCTAAATAAACAAAAGTAAGGGACTATTCTATGAAATACAGAATAGATGCCAGATACGTTTGGTATAATCACGGAACTCAAATTGTTCTGATGTATTTCATAAACCAAATTCCCTTTACTTTTGATGACCTTCCAGACGAATCAATATTCGATTTGGAACTAATCAAACTAGCAGATAACGAAAGAAGATTTGAACCAGAAGACCTTTATCAAGCATCATATTACCTAATGCTTGAAGAATGTCATCCTCTCTTATATGAGTTGGAACTGGAAAATCCAGAAATGTTACCTGTTGATTAAGTTTGTAACTATAATAAATAGTTACAAATCATATTTAAAATATGAAAACCTGTACTAAATGTAGACTATCCAAATCACTAACAGAATTTCATTCTGCTGGTATAATAGATGGTAAAAAATATCTTCGTGGTGAATGTAAAGTTTGTCAGAAGAAAGTTGTAAAAGAAAGGACAAAATCTATTAAAGAAGATTATGTTTCTTGGAAAAAAACTTTAAAATGTAATAGGTGTGGTTTTTCTGACCACCGTGCTCTTCAATTTCATCATACTAATGAAAAAGAGCATAATATTGCTGATATGTTTCGTTCTGGGTTTTCTTTGGAAAATATAAAAAAAGAAGCAGAAAAGTGCGAAGTTCTTTGTGCAAACTGCCATCAAATCCATCATTCGCCCCTATAGCATAACGGTTACTGCATCCGCCTTGTAAGCGGAAGATTTTCGGTTCGATTCCGAATGGGGGCTTGAGTTCTATAACTCCAATGTCACTTATTTCACAACAAGACCGTCAAATGGTCATTGAAGCACTTGAATATTATGTTCAAAAACTTAAGGAAGATAACTGCACTGCTGCCTCTATCAGTGCATTCCAAACCCTCCTTAACTGGGTCGAATTGGAGCACTTCAAACATGAAAATTAATTTGTGGTTCTGTCCAGAAATGAAACAATGGCGTTGGACACTAACTGATAATTCCAGACCAATTGCTAGACAGGAATCCGGACAACAACCTCATCTACGTGATGCAATGAATGATGTTGCAAACACGGTTGAATATATGATGGAATGTAAGCAACTTGAGTAAAATATATTGACATAAAAAATTAAAAGTCTTATAATAATCAAGACGATACTACTTCGTTACAGTGACCCAAAAAGTGTGACTTCAAAACCTCCTGAAAGGGAGGTTTTGTTGTATGATAAATAACTCATAACGGAAACTATAAGTATTAATAAGATGGGTCTTTCACGCCTGGATAACTTCCTGAAATCTGTTCGTGGTACTATTTTATATGTTGATCCAAATGGCCTTGATGCCACAGACTCTATTGAGAATAAAGGAAATAGTCTGACTCGCCCATTTAAAACCATTCAGAGAGCACTGATTGAGGCAGCGAGATTTTCATATCAGCGTGGACTGAATAACGATAGATTCGGTAAAACAACTATTTTAGTTTATCCCGGTGATCATATTATTGATAATCGTCCAGGATGGATACCAGACGGCGCAAATAATTATAGATTAAGAAATGGACAGACTTCTAATGATTTTGCTCCTTTTGAATTAACAACCAACTTTGATTTAAACGATCCAGATAATTCTCTTTATAAGTTAAACAGCATTCACGGCGGAGTTATCTTACCAAGAGGAACTTCACTTGTTGGATTAGATTTAAGAAAAACAAAGATTCGTCCAAAGTATGTTCCAAATCCAGTAAATGATAATATTGAAAGATCCGCTATTTTTCGTGTAACTGGTGGGTGTTATCTCTGGCAGTTTTCAATGTTTGACGCTGATCCAAGTGGTCAGTGTTACATTGATTATACAAACAATCTATTCGTTCCTAACTTCTCTCACCATAAACTCACTTGTTTTGAGTATGCAGATGGTGTAAACAATGTTACGATCAATGATGAATTCCAAACATATTCGACAGATCGTACAGATCTGGATATGTACTATGAAAAGATTGGTCTTGCTTATGGCACTGCGTCAGGTCGTTCGATTGAACCAGATTATCCCTCCACTTCTCTTGATATTGAACCAAAAATCGATGAGTATCGAATTGTAGGTTCTACTGGTCTTTCTGTAGGAATTTCAAGTATTCGTGCTGGAGATGGAATTACCGCAACAACTACAATTACTGTTGATGTTTCTTCAGAGATTGCTGGACTTGAAGTTGATTCTCCAATAAGAATTGAAGGTATTAGTTTAGATGGATACAATGGAAACTTTATTGTTTCTGAAAAGATTAATAGTACTAGAATTACATATAAAGTTCAGAATGCACCATTAAATGCACTTCCTTCTCCTTTAGGATCTACTTTATCACTTTCATCTGATACTGTAACTTCAGCATCTCCATATATCTTCAATATCTCTTTAAGATCCGTTTATGGAATGTGTGGTGTTCTTGCCGACGGTAATAAGGCATCCGGATTTAAATCGATGGTGATTGCCCAATTTACTGGAATTGGACTTCAGAAAGATGATAATGCTTTTGTAATCTATGACAAAACTGCAGGTACATATCAAGATAATACTTTTGTCGGAAATGAAACCATCAGTACAAATTCAAGAGCAATTTTTAAACCAGAGTATAAAAACTTTCACATAAAATGTATTAATGATGCGTTCATTCAGAACGTTTCAATTTTTGCAATCGGTTATGCAGAACATTTTGTTGTTGAAAGTGGCGGAGATCAATCAGTCACTAACTCAAACTCAAACTTTGGATCAAAATCTCTTGTAGCATCGGGATTTAGAAATAACGCATTCCCTCAAGATGACTTTGGATATATCACCCATATTATTCCACCAAAAGAACTTCCAAATGAAGAAATATCTATTGAGTTCAATGCAATAGATGTTGCTGGCACAGTTGGTGTTGGAACAACGAATGAAAGACTTTACTTGTATAATGAAACCAATTCTGATGTTCTTCCGCAACATTTTCTTGAAGGTTATAGAATTGGTGCAAGAGAAAATGATGCCCTAAGGGTTCTTATTTCTGTTGGTGGCGGAACTACTGAATATAGTTCCAGAATTGTAATGCCTAACTCTCAAACGAGTTATGAAAAGTCATTCCAAGTTGATAGAAATTCTATTGGAATCAATAGTATTGGTGCATATAGTATTGGTGGAGCAGCAAATGTTATTACTTTAACTAATCCACATACTTTCCAGAATGGAGAAACAGTTCGTGTTCTTAGTGATACTGGAGAACTTCCTGATGGACTTGCTTCAAATAATGTTTATTATGCCATTACTTCTGGACTGACCACAAGTGTAAATATCAAACTTGCAAAAACACTAAATGATGCTAAAAATGCAAATGCTCTTACAATTAATAACAAAGGTGGGGTATTAAGTGTTGTAAGTAGAGTTTCAGACAAAATTCCTGGAGATATTGGACACCCAATTCAGTATGATACCACTCTCAATCAGTGGTATATTAAAGTTTCTACTGCATCAACTGAAAATGAAATTCACTCTAAAATTGTTGGTCTAGGAACAACATCTCTTGGATCAGCAACTGCAAGAACATATTTTAATAGAAGAAAGTACAATAGAAATTCGTCAGATAGTATCTACAGAGTTCGTTATGTGATTCCCGCTTCTATTGGTGGTGCATATGCAAGACCACCTAGCGATGGATTTATTGTTCAAGAGTCTAATACTACAATAGCAACTACAAGTGAACTTCAGACTTACTTTGGTTCTGGATCAATTACAAACATTAATCAGCAAAGAAACTTCAGAATTATTGCTGGTGCAAATTGGAGTTCATCGTCAAATACAGCAAAAGTTGTTACTGAACTTCCACATAATCTTAAAGTTGGATCTCAAGTTGAACTTCTTAACATTAAGAGTACAATAAATCCTACCGGTGTAGGAAATTCTGGATTTAACAGAACTTATATTGTTACTGGAATTAGTAGTGCTAAAGAATTTGTTGTTGGATTGAATACAGATCCCGGCACATTTGCGAATAATACTTCTGCAAGAGATACAACTCTTCCATATTTCAAGAGAAAGAGATATAATAATACTTATTATGTTTACAGAAATCAAGAAACGCAGAAGTATGTTCCTGGAGAACAAGATGGTATCTATTACCTAACTTTAATTAATTCTTCAAATTCCCCAACAGTTGAACCATTTACCAGTGAAAAATATTCTCAACCAGTTAAGGAACTTTATCCTCAAATTAATAGAGATAATCCAGTATCAGATCCGGATGAAACAAAATCACATGCATCATCTGGTATCATTGGTGAAGTAGTTGTTGATGACGTAAGAAAGAGTATCACTAAAGAAACAATTTCTAAAATTCTTTCAGATATTGATATTGGTGTTGGAGTCACTAACATTGTTTCATCTGATTCTAATACTCACATTATTCATACTTCAATTGATCACGGTCTGAATAGAATCACCAAACTGAATGTCACCTATGCCGGTGTTGGATATGGGCAAGGTGCAACTGAGAGTTTCTACAATGCAAGACTTGTAGGATTTGCTGGTTCCACCACCGGATATAATGCAACTGCTAAAGTCACAGTTAATCCAACTGGTAACATTACTGCCATCAGAATTATGGATGGTGGTAGTGCTTATGGAATTGGTAATACTCTAACTGTTGTAGGTATTGCAACCACCGCTGGATTTGTACCTGCCGTTCTTCAAATTACACAAATTTATAATAACGTTGGTGACACTGTTAGAATTGCCGGTGTTTCTTCAAGTTCCAATAAAGATTATAATGATCTTCATAGAATCACTAATGTTTCTGTTGGCGCTGCAAAGAGTTTTACAGTAACTTCTACAAAATCAATTTCCGAATTCTCTGCAAACGTTGGTGTAACTCTTACTCAAGACGCATTCATTTATCTTACTGGCAAATCAATTTCTGTTAACAGTATTAGTTATAATAATACAACTGGTCTTGCTACTGTTTCTGCATCTTCAAATCACGGATTCTCTGTTGGAAATAAAATTAGATTATCTGGATCCACCGAAAGTCTTTATAATGGTGACTTTGTAATTACTAAAAATGTTGGATTATCAACATTTATTGTTGATATTGGAATTTCGACTAGTATTCCTTCAGTATCTGGTGCAATCTTTGCCCATCGCGAAGGTGTTACTTCTAATGATGGGGTTATTTCTTCAGATAATGAAAATATTGCAGGAAGAATGGTTGCAGGTTATGCAGGTATTACTACAACTCTTCTCTACGACATTAACAGCGAAATTATTGATGAAATCACGATTCGTGATATTGATAAGTTAGATATTAAAATTGGAGACTATCTGCAAATTGATGAGGAACTAGTAAGAGTTAAGACAACTGTTCCTACTACGATTACTTCTACAGACCCCGTTTATGTTTTTCGTGGTGTTCTTGGAACAAAAGCAAGTAAGCATGTTGCCGAAACGGTTGTAAGAAGAGTTTCCGTATCTCCAATTGAATTTAGAAGACACTCAATTATTCGTGCTTCTGGTCATACTTTTGAATACGTTGGATTTGGTCCTGGCAATTACTCAACTGCTTTCCCAGATAAACAAAATCGTCAGATCTCTGCTCAAGAAGAACTTCTTTCACAATCAACCAGAAGAGAAGGTGGCATTAACTTCTACACTGGTATGAATGATAAGGGTATTTCATATTCTGGTAACAAAAAGTTAAGTACAGTTACTGGACAGGAAGAGATTTTTGATACTCCAATCCAAACTGTTACTGGTGATGATATTGGTAATCAACCTTCTCTAAATGTTATTACTCCAGTGGAAGGTAATTTTTCACGTTCAATTAAGGTTGAAGGTGGATTTAATGGGGAAGCAATCTCTGAATTTAATGGACCTGTGCTCTTTAGCGATAAGGTCACTTCAACATCAATAAAAGGTTTTGAGGTTAATTCTTTATTCCTTCAAGGTGATACGAAGGTTTCAAGAAAATATACGATTGGTGAAAGCACTCCAACAAATGCAGGAAACCCCGGAGACGTTCAATATAATGCAAATCCAACAACCACAGGTTATCTTGGGTGGGTTTATACTAATAGCAATCAATGGAAAGAGTTTGGTAAAATTGGAGATCCTTTAGATCTTACTGGCATGTCTGTTAAAGCATCTGGATCTGGTGCTGTTGGATTAACGACATTAATTAATTTTGAGGGGACAAACATTACAATCACCCCTCAATTTAGTTCTCCGGGCATTACTACATTAACATTTACTGGTACAGATCCACTATCCCCATATACACTTGCAGGTAATTCCGGAAATCGTTGGGAGATTGTTCCTGTAGTTAGTTCTACAGGAACAATGGAAATTGGTAAGGTGATTGATTTCCACAATACCGATTCTGATACCAGTGACTTCACTTACAGACTTGATAATACGACAGTTGGAATATTAAGTGCTTCTGGATCATTGACTGTAAACAATAATATTGATTTGAATGGAGAACTGAATTTTACTAATGCAAGTGATAAGTATGTTGATTTTTATACAAATGATGATACAACAAATTATGTTGTTTACTTAAGACTTATTAATAATAACAATACCTCTTTTCATAATGGTATCACTATAGCAAGAGGTGGAGCAGTTACACTATTCCATAATAATACTGCAAAACTTGAAACATCATCTGTAGGTATTACTGTTACAGGTATACTATCCGCACAAGACATTTCTGCAACTAATGCTAATTTTGTTGGAATTGTTACTGCATTAGATTTCAATTCAACATCTGACATTAACTTAAAAACTAATATACGTCCTATTGGTGATACATTAAATAAAGTTCTTCAGATTCGTGGAGTCAATTTTGATTGGAAAGAAACTGGTCGTACTTCTATTGGTGTTATTGCTCAAGAAATTGAAAAGGTCTTCCCAGAACTTGTTGTTGGGGAAAATACCAAAGTGGTCAATTATAACGGTCTCATTGGAGTTCTAATCGAAGCAGTCAAGGAACAACAAAAGCAAATTGAAGAGTTAAAGAAATTGATAAATAACTAATAATAAAAAAGGGTGGAGAGTGAAACCCAATGTCAATTAATAAAAATTTCGTCATAAAGAACGGATTAGAAGTTGATACGGACCTAATTGTTGCGAATGCCGTTACTAATAAGATTGGCATAGGGACTACAGCAGCACTATATACTCTTCATGTTAATGGCGGTATTGGAGCAACAACTTTTGTTGTCTCTGGAATCTCAACATTAGGTATTACATCAACAACAAATCTAACATCTCAACGACTTAATGTTTCTGGCATTAGTACTCTTGGTGTTACAAGTACTACAAACCTAACATCTCAACAACTTAATGTCTCTGGAATCTCAACATTAGGTGTCACAAGCACTACAAATCTAACATCTCAACAACTTAATGTCTCTGGAATTAGTACTCTTGGTGT
>JACCDG010987065.1_pt1 | contig 16280 bp, 14 predicted proteins | sample 7442471 | NCBI WGS metagenome assembly JACCDG01 (sample SAMN15323444, study PRJNA562643) | freshwater metagenome | isolation source: river surface water | place: USA:Blue River Watershed | collected 2017-08-17 | reverse complement strand
TGGCGGGAGACGGTCGGCACATTTCGATGGGAAACCAAAAGGGCACGATAAATCGCAGCCAGCCGCGCTAGGGCTAGCGTTTGATGCGAGGCGAGTAGTCCGGCATCCCCTCGATTTATCGCGGCTCTAATCGCGTCCTATTGCTTCTTTCACAAAACATTGAAAGTTCGCGAGCGGCTCGCCCAAATCGGGCACTTTGGCACCTTTTGGGCATTTGCCGACGGTAAACCCGTACCTTTCGGTCAAGAGGTGGGCACTATGCCGTCGCGCGACCCAAAAACAGGTAAGAGGTTGTCAGGCTCGCAGCAGATCAAGCTAGCCGAAGCCCGGCGCAATGGGCTGGACCACATCCCCACACCATGCCTAACAAACGTCCCATTGCCCCCTGCGGGGGTTGGCGCGATCGAGTCATGGGCAGCGGTCGTCAACCTGCGGTGCGCGGTGGAGACTGTAGACCCTATCCGTCTGCACTGGATCGGGACGCTATGCAGGGAATTAGGCAAGATGGCGGCAAAGGCTCGCAGGGCCGAGAAGGTGATGCGGCTGCGTCGCCTACGTCAAGGCATTGACGACCACATCGACCTAGATGTGCCGCCTGTTGACGACCCTGTAGCCATCGTGCCGTGGTGCTACGCTGCTGTAGCTTCATATCTGCACACTGTTGCATCTGCGCCGGGATGGGGGCCAGACGAGCAGAAGGCGTTGCGGCTGAAGTCGCTTTGTCAGGCCGGGTTTCTCGCGTGCCCCGACGACCTACAGCGCGTCATCGACGAGATAGAGGCCGCGTAATGCCCCGTCTCAGCATTGATACGAAGCTAGATCGGCTACTTGCTGAATCGGTCGAGTCCTCGCGATTCAGCGATTACAGCGCGATCGTGCGACGACTGCACCTGGGTAGCGCCGACGTCCCGGTCGGGACGAAGCTGTGTGACGGCATCGGGCAAGAGTGGATCGTAGGTGAGCGGGACGAGATTGACCAGACATTGCCCGTAGCAACGGTGAAGGCGGGTGCTTCACGAAAGGTAGCAGCGGGGGAACTGCTGCGCGACGAGGGGGGCAATACCTACGCGCTCTGTGCTGATGTGCTGCTTCACGTTGGCGGCGTCTGGGACAAGCAGCGGCGGGAGTTCAAGCGGGAGCTGGACGGCTCCCGCGACCGTGGTAGGGGCGCGATGGTCGTTGACGCGCAAGAGAGTCAGGTGTCAGCGTTCCGATGGCTTGCAGGGCGGCTGGCTGCGTTTCGCGAGGGCAAGCCCCATCCCCAGGTCGCGGGGCTTTGCTACGACGACAGGCGTGGTGGTAAGACTTTCTTCATTGTCGTCGCTGTCATCCTGTCGTGCCTCGAATGTCCGACGGTGGCCGAGTCGCCGCTCGAAGCTCGCATCGTGACGCAGACGGTGCAGTCCCGCGACGAGATCGACGAGATTTTCAAACTGTTCTTGCCGACGGGTTGGGGCCACCTGAGAGAACAGCCCAAGAGGCAGTACACCTTCGCGACGGGTGCGAAGGTCGGGTTTCTTACCACTGACAATGTTGACACGCTCCTCTCGGGGCGTATGGACGTAGTGGCCATCAACGAGGCGGCGCTATTCCCGCGAAAGGTTTACGAGAAGACGGTTAGAGCAACCCAGGACCGACGGGGCTTTGTGCTTTTGGCGACGAACACACCCGAGAACCCGCGCGGGAACTGGACCACCCTGCTTATCGAGGGTGCAGAGAAAGACATCGCTGACGGCATCACGCCAGCCGTGCAAAGGCTTCGCGTCGAGAACAAAAAGAACGCTGCCATAAGCTCCGAGGCTGCGGGGCCTATCGCGCGATCAATTCGGTATGCTCGCGGCGACGAAGAGGCAACGATTGACGACGGCATCGTCAAGGAAGCTGGTCAAAAGCTATTCAGCCCACCATACGACCCATCAAAACACCACGTCCCGGTGCCGCAGCTCGGCTACACAGACATCACAGCGGACTTCACTGAGCGTGTGACGGGCCGCAGGTATGACTACGTGTGCGGGCAAGACTACCAGTGGGACTGCACCGCGACGGTGTGGAAGCTGCTAGCGCCGGGCGGCGAGTGGGCGAAGATGCAGCTATGGTGCGTCTTTGCGATTTGGATGGATGGAAAGGCAGCGACCTCGGGCGACCGCTCGCTACCCGAGGACGATCTACTTGATGCCGTCGAGGCTGCGGGCTACACGGCGGACAACACGTTGGTTATACCCGACTGTTCGGCTGGCTCACAGGGTGCAAGGCATAAGCACGGAATCGAGCCACCGACGATCGAGATTTTGAACAGGCGACGGTGGGCTTTCGACTACCCATCGGAAAAACGCAACATGGACAGCGTACACCCTCGGAACCCGCTCGAAGGTGCGAGCAACATGGCTTGCAGGAAGTGGCTGAAAGAGGATCGGGTCTACGTCGCCAGCGGCGACGACGCTTACAAGATGCACAAGGCCCTTGTGAAGTGCGATGCCTTCGTCGATCCAAAAGGCAACCTGCGGGCCAAATCGAGCTGGGCGCACTTGATCGACACGATGCGCTATGTGCAGTGGTGGGCACAGCGACGGCTGACCGAGAATCCGACTGCTATTGTGACCACGCATAAGGCGGTGATCGGGCGTCGACGGTAGAGTCTCGCTGCAAGGTGAATATTCAGATTCTCAGCTAACCGCACCTCAACACCGACAGCGAGCACTACCTGGCCTGCCACTGAGTCGAACGCGCAGCTTGTGAGCCTGCGGGGCGCGGGGCGGTAGCCGTACCTGTCTCTTCGATGGGTATCACAGATAGATTTCGCGTCATCGTAAACGGCGTAGCGACGGCGGCAAATGCTGCACGCAGCGCTTATCGGATCGCGACGGGTCGAGGGGTTGGCTCGCAGCCAGCGACGATCGAGGCTGACGCGAAGGCAATGGTGCAGCGCGTTGTGCGAGCTGGCCTAGCTGCACGAAACGTCGCGCCGGTCGGCACCTGGAAGCCGTTTAGCGGCAACCATCCCGAGAGCAAACAAGCCGCAGCCGTCGTTGTGCAGCCCGAGAGCAAGTACGACCAAATTTTTACAGGCGTCGGGCAAGATTTGTACGCCTACAGCTTCGCGAATCTGTCCGAGATCACGCTCCCTGCGATTGCCGACTACCACCGACGGGCGACCGTCCAGGGGTGGACCGATCGGAAGGCGGACCTCGACGCACGTTTTGTCCGCGAGGATAGCCATGTCAGGGGCCTCGACGCAATCCGGCGTAGTCGCCTCGCCACCTCGCCGTTTAGGATCGCCCCATCGTCGTCGCGGCCTCTGGCCATCCTCGTGGCCAACGCCGTTCGTGAAGCTTTCTCAAAGATCGAAAACTTCCGCTCGACATGCTCAGAGCTTGGCGTCTTCGGGATGAGCGGCTATGCCGTCGGCGAGCTGGTTTGGCGTGAGGATGTCACACTACACGTCCCGATCGGTCACGGCAGCGTCGCGATACAGGGGTGCGAGGTCATTCGCAAGATTGCCCCGCTTCCACCGAGAGCGTTAGCCTTCGATATCGTCGACGATTCGCCTTGGCTGGTGCTCGGCCCCGGCTCGCATGTTCCCGTCGACGAATCTGACAAGTTTCTCTACATCCGTGGTGATGGGCCGGCGTCGCTGCCGACGAGGTTTCGAGGATGGGGCTGGGCGAATGCGTGGCTGAGCTATCTGGCTGCATTGCCTTTAGAAAGGCTCTCCATCGTCGTCGAGACTTTTGGTATTCCGACGCCTTACCTAGAACGTACCGACAGCAGGGCACTTACCGACGGAGAAAATCAAGAAGCCTTAGAGCTGCTTGAAGCTGTGGGCACTGGCAAGCCCGCAATGATTCCGCGCTCGCTCGGGACGTTGGAACACAGCCCTGTGCCGCAAGGGCTTGCGCCGCTGCATGCACAGATGCTCGCCATCGTCCGCAGCGAGCAGTCCAAAAACATCCTTTCATCGACGCTACAGACCGAAATCGGCGGCAACGGCTCATACGCGGCGGCGACGGTACACGAGGGGCAGGAAACCAAGATCGTTCGCCTTGACAGCGTTGTGCTCTGCGAAGCGTTGACACGAACACTGCGCCACATCTGCGCGGCTAACGCCGAGCGGTGGGCCGCTGCCTTTGCCCGTTTCGTTCCCGGCATCACACCCGCTGATATCGTCGAGGCAGCGCCCTTTTGCTCGATGACGATCAGCGACGAGACACCGTCGCAGCGCGTACAGGTGTTTACGTCTGCCAAGGCTCTCGGCGTCGAGTTGGACGTAGAGCAAGTCCGTGAGGAGCTACAGCTCCGCGCCCCGCTGCCCGCGCTGAGCTTCGAGGAAAGAGCTGTACATTCAGCCCCGACGGCAGCGCCGGAAGGAACCGAGCATGCAGACCCGAAACTATAGCCTTCGCCTTGCCCCGGCGGCAGCCCCGACGACGCCAACTGACAACAGCGTGCGCTTCACAGCTTCGACGCCGGATCTCGATCGCCACGGGACTCGGTTGATGTCGCTCGGCTGTGACAGTGCGTCATTCGAGAAAAACCCTGTCGTGTTGTGGAACCACAACAAGGACGGCAGCCCCGACGATGTGCTTGGCCGCGTAGTCGAGATCGTCAAGACGGCGGCGGCTGTCGAAGTCGTCGTCGAGTTTGACACGCACGCCAAGGCTCAAGAGGTGCTGCGCAAGGTCCGCGCTGGCTTCCTCCGAGCGGTTTCCGTTGGCTTCATTCCGCAGCAAGACCGGCAAAACAGCGACGGGACGATCGATGTCCTGAAGTGGGAGCTTTGCGAGTTGTCAATCGTCCCGGTGCCGTCGAACAGACAAGCACTCAAACGAGGCTATTCGCTGCGTGTCACCCGTACCTTTCCCACGAAGCCTTTTAATTCCCGTGGAGCACAAACAACCATGAACATTACCGAAAAGCTGGGTCTACCGGCTGATGCAACCCCCGAGCAGGTCGCCGAAAAGCTGATCGAGTTCCTGTCTGGCGGTGCGAGCACCGAGGACAAGACGGCGCTGATCCTTGGCATGCTGGCCCCGTCTGCTTCGTCCGCGAGCGATGGCGGCAAGGACGCAGCCCTCGAAGCTGTGACCGAAGAGTCGAAGCGCCTTGCTTCCCGCGTCGAGGAGCTGGAAAAGGCCCTCGGTGAGAAGACCAAGGCAGCCGAGGAGCAGAGTGCCGAACAGCGTGCTGATGCAGCTTGCAATGCCGGTCAGTGGCCGATGGCGCAGCGTAACGCGCTCGTTGCAGCGCTGAAGGCAGGCCAGAAGCCCTATTTGTTCCCGGCAAAGACCTTCAGCTCGCGCTCGGTCGCCTACACGCCCGCTGCTGCCCCGCAGCGCACGCAGCCGAACTTCGGCGACGCTGGTGATGCCAAGCAGGTGAATCAGATCGAGGCTGACATCCTGAACGCGGCAAAACGTGCCGGGCTGTCGCTGACCGCCGAGAGCTTCGCAGCGGCGAAGGCGAAGAACAAGTAACTAACCGGCGTCGCTGACGCCTCTAGGAGTTTTGAGAATGGCTACCGCATCTTCCGAAGTCCGCGTCACCTTCTACGGCCCAGATCGTGCCCCGGCAAAGGCTTACGTCCAAAAAGCCGGAACCAAGATCTATAAGGGCACCCAGTGCATGCACGTTGCTGGCGTGGTGCAGCCTGCAACCACCGCGACTGCAAACAGCGTCTATCTCGGCGTCGCTGCTGACACTTACGACGCGAGCGCTGAAGTCAGCGACAAGACCTGGACCACTCCGATGGTGTTCATTCGTCGCGCCTACACGGTCGGCGTCAAGAGCGGCGACGTTCCGACGGCGGCGAAGCTTGGCACCACGGTTTATGTCAACAGCGACATCGAGGTCAAGGCGACGAGCGCGACCAATGACGTGACCGTGCGTCTCCTGTCGATTGTCAACTCCACTCAGGTTATCGTCGAGCCTGTCTAAGCGCGGCGACGGAAAGAGGTTAAGCCATGAAAGGCATTGTTTCTTCTCAGACCCTTACGAATCTCCAGGATGGTGTCAACACCGCCCTAGCTGCCCTCGGCACGGCTGACAGCACCGTCTACACCAAGATCGCGTTTGTCGACGACGGCTCGGCCACCAACGGCAACATCCTCGGAAAAGTGACGGGGATGTTTGACAACGGCGACGGCACTAGCGGCGAAGTTGTGCGCTACCCGTTCTCCCCCGTGTCGAATGCGCCGGAAGATTGGCACTTCGGCGACGAGCGCGGCGAAGTGGATGAAGCGATCCAGTACGTCGAGGTCAGCCGAGCCCGTCACAAGGTCAAGGATTCGCGGGTTTACGTCGATACCCAAGACGTGTACGGCGTGATCTCGGCCAAAATCCCCGACATCATGAGGCGAGCTGGGCTGCTTTGGGACATTAAGTTGGCAGCCGCCATCAACGCGAACGGAACGTGCTTCGACGGAAAAGCCATGTTTGCTACGGATCACCCGGTTGATCCGAATGACTCAAGCAAGGGCACCTACTCAAACACGACCACCGCGACCTCGATGGACGAAACTGGGTTGGCGACTGCGCTTGACCTCTTCGCCAAAATCCCCTGGTTCGACGGCGTTGTGCGAAACAGCGAGCTGCGCAAGCCGATCCTGATCTGTCCTACGGCGGCACTGACGCTGAAGGCTCGGCAGCTTGTGTTCGGATCGCTGATTCCCTCGGCTGGCGCTGGTGGTGTGGCGTCGGGCTCGTCGATGTTCTCTGGCATGATCGAGGACGTGATCCACTGGCCGATGCTGGTCAACAGCGACGCGGACAGCTCGAAGTATTGCTACCTCATCAGCCCCGGAACGCCGGTTAAAGCCGCGTTTGTGGTGAGCCCCAAGCGTCCCCCGACGTTCCACATCTCGGGCATTGACCCGAGCGAAGAGATCCGCCGGAAGTTTGGCGCTGTCGCTTACGGCTGGGATGCGTTCGGCGGTGTTGGACTTGGTCTGCCGCAGGACGCTGTGCGAATCAAAATCGGCTAATCGAGATCAAGCACCAGCGCCAAACGGCCCTGATGCTTGCTCTTGATTCTGTCCCCGCCCCTAGTATCCCCGTACCTTTCCGACGAGAGCCCCAGACGCCGCCGTCCTCATCCCGACGACACCGACGTGTGCGGCTCTCGGGGAATCCATGGCCCTACTCACCCGCGATCAGCTCATCACCGAAGTCGGTGGCCCGGCTAAGGCTGCCGAGCTTTGCCCAGACCGCACAACCGGCGGGATCAATTACACGATTCTCGACGCTGCGATTGCTGACGCGATCGGCGATGTCGACGCAGCTTGCGCGAAGTTCTACGCCGACCTATCGACGAACCCACCTCAGAAGCTTGTGCGCATCACGCGGCAGCTCGGTGCATACTACCTGTGGTTAAAAGCCGCAGCCGGTAAGACGGTTCCCGAGAATGTAAGCAAAGCTTTCGGCGTCGCGAAGCAGGATCTTCGGGACATTGAGGCCAGCGACAGTCTGCCGGGCCGCGACGCGACCTACCGTTTCCCGTCGCAGATTGACAACAGCTACGGCGGTCGCCGCGCTGTTTATTCCACGTTCCGACGGTCGGGTCTGCTTGGGAGTCGGTAGTGCGGCTCAAGGTCAAGAAAACGAGCAGCGTTGACCTACTGGCCAAGCTGCAAGAGGCCGCGAAGAACACCGACGAGCTGATGCAGCGCATGGGCAGCTATGTCCGCGCTGTGGCGGTTGAAAAAATCGACAGTGGTGAAGGGCTGGCTCCGTGGGCAGAGAGTACACGAAAGAAGTACGAACAGACCGGCACCAGCAAGATCACAGCGTCGGGACGGGTTAGAGCGTCCGCCGCGAAGAAGCTTGATCAGACGTTTCGCAAAAAGGGAAACGACCAAGCAAGGCAAGAGCTTCGCGCCGTGCTGTCGGGTAGCTCAGTCAAGCCGAAAAACAAGACCGTGGCGGCGCTACAGCGAAAGCTGGACCGAGCCAAGAAGCAGCTAGCGAAGGGCGGCAAAGTCAACATCGGCGCTAAGAAGGCCGAGAAGCACAAGCTGCTTGGCAGCCTTGGGCGGGCATTCAGCGTCAAGGCGTCATCGTCGCAGGCCAGCGTCACCAACAACGTCCCGTTTTCGGGCGTGCTTCAAGAAGGTGGCACCGTCGGAAACGGCGCGAGACTGCCCGAGCGGCGATTCCTTGAGGTGTCGTCAGAAGTGCGACGACGGCTTGCCAACATCACGCTTGATCACTTCTTGAGGAGGTAGCGACGATGGGACCAGAAAACTACATCAGCACCATCGAGGCTGCTATCTGTCGCATCACACGTCTCGGCCTCGGTTGGCGTCGCCCTGCGGTGGCGGATTTGACCGCTCTTGTGGCTGTTGACGCGACCGTGCTGTCAGACGGCGCTATGGCTTACGTGACCAGCGAAGCGAACATCTACGAATGGGTCATTGACAGCACCGCCACCGTTGACGGCAGCACCGTACTTGCCTCGACAACGCTTGATCCATCGGCCCGTGGGCGCTGGTTGAAAGTCTTGACGAGCTGGGCTTATGGCGCGGGTGGTACAAATCTTGCCAAAAAGCAGTCTGGCTACTTACGTGCTGTTGAGCCCTACGCCAGCATGGAAACCAGCCAAGGCGATGAGGATGGCATCCTTTCGCGAATTGCAGCGCAAACCCCGTCGGTATGCGTCCAGTTTGTCGGCGATGAGATCGAGTCTTACGACAACCAGCCGGGAACGCTTTACAGCGCGACGCTGGGGATCAAGCTCATCATCGCATCGTCCAACCTTCGGGCCGCGCCTGCCGCAGTGCGTGGCGACGGTGTGAGCGACGATCCTGGTGTTTATCGCATCATCGGCGATCTACGCAGATTGTTCGGTGGGTTGAGTTTTGACAACGGCATCGAAGGTGTGGAGCGCATCGAGATCGGGGGCAGCGAACTGATCAGCGAACTGGAAGACCGCCGTGTTTACGTCTGGGGCTTGGATCTCATCGTCAAGGCATCGTTCGCAATCGAGGACGAAGACCTAGCCATCGACGGTGAAATCTGGGTACAGCCGAAGCTGACTGAGTTTTGGCCACTGCCGAAGTGGGACAAGCTCAATTACGTCGCGACGGGCGGGACGCTCTCGGGCTCTGGGCTTACACGCACTGTCGACGCGACGACGGGCTTGATTGTTGGAAGCGCGGTCAGCTTCGCCTCATCGTCGGTGACGCTACCAGCTAGCAAAGACACGTACCGGGATCTTGATCCTTCGACCGGCTGGCATTTTACGTCCGTTGACATCGGATCGCCGCAGCCGCCAATCGTGGCCGGTCGTCTCCGCGTCGCTGTTTCGAGGACCACAGCCAGCGATATCGAAATTGATGCTGGGCTGTGCAGCTTCGCGACGACATACGGTTCGCCGCGTCAAGTAGTCTAGGGTCCGTTTGGGGAGCGGTGAACATTCAGCTCGTGGCTGTTGTGCGCTGCGTGTCTGACGCAGGGCAGTAGAGCGGCGGCTGTTGTGTGGCGCACATAAGCGAGGTCACACCTGGCCTGCCACAGACGCGCAGCGTGCAGCGATGCCCGTACCTTTTCTTACGAGAACAACCCTCTCGTGAGGAAAGCTAATGGCTGACACCCCGTTCAACCTTCTGAAACTGCCCGGCGTCTTCGAGCCGGGCGTCTATGCATCGGTGGTCTATGATTCTGACCCCGGCCTCGCTGCGCCGAATAACCGCTGTCTGCTCACCGGCTACTTTACAGCCGGATACCAAGGCGTCAGCGACGTGCCGGTGCGGGTGCTGAGCCAAGCCGACGCCGACGTGCTGTTTGGTCCAAAGAGCATGCTTAGCCACGCCTACGCCGCCGCCAAGAAGCAGTTCCCCGTCGGTGCTGAAGTGTGGGCGCTGCCGCTGACGGCCCCGTCGTCTGGCACTGCGCAAGTGCTCAACGTCGAGATCGTTGCTGAGCCGTCGCTTGGCGTGCTTGGCACTGGAACTGCTGCCCTGTCGGCTGATACTGTGAGCCTGCGTCTTCGCGGTCGTGGCGTGACCGTGGGGTTTAAGAAGGACGACACCCTTGAAGCCATCGCGACGGCGATTGAGACGGCTTGGAACAAGCTCGCTGACGCGCCAGCGACGATCGGACGGAGCACCGCAGCGCTGACCCTGACCGCTCCGCATAAAGGCGATTTCGATAACGGAGCCGTCGAGGTCACTTTCGGATCGGCTGGTCTGTCTGGCGTCGCCGCGAAGATGGGGACGATGACTGTCGCGAACGCCGCCGGGGCCACTGGAACTTGCGTGATCAGCGACGGCAGCAAGTCCGTGACGGTGAATGTTACGAACGGCGACGCGGCGACTGCGACCGGCACCGGGATCGTGACCAAGATCAACGGCACCTCGCTCAAGATTCGCGCTGCACAGCCGTCGTCTCCGACTGGCACTGTGACCCTGTTTTATGTCAACGGTCGCCCGGCGCGTCCGCTGCAAGTCAGCTCGACCGAGACGGGGCTTAGTGGACAGACTGTCACAGACGCGGTGGGCACTGCGGGTGCAGGCGTTCCGGCGCTGACGACCGCTCTGGCCAACCTCTCGGGAATGGATGACAGCTTTAAGGCGTGGTCGCTGTTCTTCCGAAGTGCCAACGAGTTGGGAAGCATCGCTTCGCATCTTGTTGCTCAAGCCGTGCCGCCGATCAGCAAGGGTCAGGTTGCGATCTTCGCGCAAGCCGTGAGCTACGCGGCGATGGCCGCGGCCAACCTGCCCGCGTCCACTTCACCCCGCCTTGACGCCTACACGCGGTTTGTGACACTTCTGGCGCAGTGCTCGCCCAATGCGGAGTGGGAGCTGTCGGCTCGCTATTGCGCTGCTGTTGCTGCCGAAACGTATGTTTCACGTAGTTGGAACGGGCTTGAGCTGCTCGGCGATGACATCGCCCCTTGTCCCTCGATTCATCCGGCGGATCGTCTCTCGCTCGACGAGCGCAGCGCTGCAATCGGGACGTATCACACCGCCCCGGTCGTCGTGAACAGCGCCGGACGGCTGGCCGTGAGCTGGGGTGGCAACACCTTCGCCCCACGCGGTGCGAAGGACGGCAAGCTCGTCAAGCTGTCGACGACGCTGACGCTCGACTACTTCGGCTACGATCTGACCCGCTACTTGGCGTCGCTGTTCGCGGGCAAGAAGATCAAGGTGTCAGGCCAGCCCCGAACGGCCAACGCCGTGACGCCGAACGGTGTCAAAGCTGCGGTCTATCGCTGGTGTGTGCGTATGGACGAAGCCGACCTCTTCGACGGTGCCGAGAAAGCCCGCGACGCCATCATGGCAGCGGTTGTGCTGACCCCGACGCGCCTTGACATTAACGTGCCCTGGACCACTCTAGCCGATCTCGATTTCCTCGCCGTATCCGGCCTCGCTGGCTAAGTAGTCCCTCTCGGGGCCGAATACTCAGCTCCACCGTCGCCTCCCCGTACCTTTCCCCGAGAGAACCTAATTTTTCGGGGGCTAGCACATGGCACGTCTTGGTCGTATTCCCGTCAGCATCAACACCATCACCGTCGGTGGGATGGGTGTCAAAAATGTTCAGGTGTCGCGCAAGCAGACGCAGAAGATCCATAAGTTTGCCGACGGCAGCCGCGACCGTAGTGAAGGGCAGCCGGAATACACCTTCAGCCTTCAGTGCGCTCTCGATGCTGACAAGCAGATTTTGCTTGCTGCTATCGAGGAAGCCAAGGCTACCGGTGAAGTCAATATCGGCTACACGCTCGGCAGCGGCGATGAGTATCTGCTCGTAAACTGCGGCTTCGACACCGAGGACGTGTCTTCGGATTCCGACGGAACGGCGGATCTGACGATCTCCGGCGTCGCTCCCGACCGTCTGAAGGTGCGATAATGGCGACGCTCGGCAATCTGCTTGCTCAGCGTGGCGGCAGCGCAATGACACCGCGCATCGTCAAGCTGACGCTCGCGCTGCCCGACCTGCAAGGCGGGGCACCGACGGTGCAAGAGGTTGACGTTGCACTTCTGCCGCTTTCGCTCTCGGCTGAAGCCAAAACGCGACGAGCAGCAGAAGCCTACGTCATGAGCCGTCGAGAATTTGGCGACGCTCCCGATCTTGTCGTCGAAGCGCTGTTTCAGTTTGCCGTCGCAGCGATGCGCGATCCCGAAGACCTGCGACGGGCGTTTGTTGACGGCAAGAACACAGACACGTTCCGGGGCTGCCTCGTCGGTGAACAGCTTGATTATCTGATCAAAGAGTACCGCGAGCTGATTCGCAGCGAATACGCCGAAGTTGTCGCCAACGCTGCGGAAATCAAGGACGAGGCCAAGGGGCTTTTTCCCAAAGCCCCGGCCTAGCGGTCAAGCTGTCCGGGGCTACGCTGTGCGAGTGGTTTCGGGTGAAGTCCGCGCATAGCGTCCACGATGAGGATGCCGTGCGGTTTCGCCTTGCACAGCTTGCAGCGACGGAGTTTCTAACCCCAGCGCCGCCGAAGAAGAAAGGCTAAGCCGATGGCTAGCGAGAAAGCTTCAGTACAAATTAGCCTTGACGGTGCCGATGCCGTAGTTTCCGACGCCAGGAAGGCCGAGAACGCGATCAACTCCATTGGGAGCTGCGCGGTCAGAGCGGGTAAAGCTGTGGCCGGTAGCATGGCGGGCGCTGTCGGATCAGCGATGCAGCTAGCAGCAGCCGCAACGGCGATCAATTTCGGGAAGGGGATGGCCGACGCCAAGCAGCTTGATCTGACCGTGGCCCGGCTCGCTCGCACGGCTGGCACGACTGGTGACGCGCTAAAGGCTGGCTTTGAGAAGGCCGAGCGCTCGACGCTTACAAGCTCGTTAGCCCTCGCTGATTTTTCAAAGGCCCTCGGTCGGACCACTTACGACGGCAAATACGCGGCTGGATCTGTCGCAGCTCTCGGTGATCACGCGCTCGCCCTTGGCAGAGAGCTTGGCGACGAGTTGCCGCTTGCTGTGGCCTTGCATGGAATTGGCGTCGAGGCTGAGAAGCTGCCCGCAGAGCTTGGCCGAATTAGGGACATGGCCGATCGGCTCGGGACGGTAGGCGGTGCGGCAGCTCTCGGGGACACGTTGGCAGCACTTGGGCCGCAGCTTGCGACGGTGGCAACGCAGAGCGATGCGTCAAAGGCGAAGCTTGAGGCGTTGATCGCCACGATGACCAAAGGACTACGTCCCGATCAAGCAAAGCAGGTCGGCGGCGAAGCGTTGGCAATGGTCAAGTCGCGGGCGCTCGATATCGAAAGGCTGACGGGGAAACGGGTTATCTCAGACGATGGACAGCTTACCGACCCTACGGAAGCCCTCGCCAGCATCAAGAAGATCGCTCAGAAGAAGTTCGGCGGCAATCAAGAGGCCATGCGACGGGCTTTGATGAGCGAATTTGGCAGCGACCTTGGCCTCTCGATCATGCGTACCGACTTTAACAGCGTCGGCAAGACGGCTGCGGCTGCGCAAAACACGGGCAAGACTGCGCAAGAAGCTGAAGCGTTCCGACAGAGCACCGAGGGCAAGCGCATTGACGCCGAGCTACAGCGGCAAGCGGCTGGCCGTGCGGTCGGTGGCAAGATTCAAAGCGCACTAGACACGGCGACGAATGCGCTTGGGCCTGTTGGCACTACAGCAGCGCTTTACGGTGGCGGCAAAGCATTGGGCTACATCGGTGGCAAGCTGCTCGCAGGTGGCGGCACGGCTTCGGGTAGCGCGGGAACGGCTGCGGGCACAGGCGCAGGCACGTCGCTCGCTGCGGGACTTGGGACGGTTGTAACGTCTGGGCTTGGCCTTTCGGCTGCCGTCGGTGTCGGCTCGCTTGCCCTTCAGGGTGGCGTGCTTAACGAAATCGGTCAAGACCGCGAAAGCATGGGCAAGGACTGGCGAAGCAAGCACGCTCGGACGCTCGGCGGTGAGTTGGCGCAGCAAGCGATTGCGCGAGGCGACCTATCTGGCGTCATTGGCAAGGCAGGCGGCGACAAAGAAGTGATCGCGGCGATGCTTGAAAAGCTGGAAAGCACGTTCTCGACGCTGCCTGAGCGACTAGCCAGCCAGACAGCAGCCGGAATCGCGGCAGAGCTGAAGCGTGCGCCTTTGAAGGCTGTTATCCCACAAGACCCTAACGCACCGAAAGGTAACTAAATGGCGACGGCAATCCTAAAAAACGCTGAAGCCTTCGACTTCACCACCATCGACGGCGAGCGCTTGGAACTGTACGGCGAGCTTGTGAGCTGGTCGGACGATGTCAAGACCGGCATCGTCGAGAAACAGGTAGTTCGCCGAGCCGGTGCTTTGCATCAGAAAATGGGCGCTCCGCCGCGAAAGTTCGGTGCCAAGTGTGTGATCATGGGGCAGAACGTGACGGCACGGTATCGACGGCTGTGCGATGTCGTCCAGGCGCAGCCCGAAGGCCGCGTCACGCATCCTCGCTGGGGTAACTTCCGCGCCGTCGTCGATGGTGTGTCGGCCAGTGAAACACCGTCGGAAAACACGAACCTTATCGAGTACAGCATCAGCTTTGTTGAGACAGGACTACACGACCCACCCAAGCCCGCGCCCAGCGCCAAAGCGCAGACCGCAGCAGCCCACGCGCAAACCAGCGCATCAACAAGCGCGGCAAGCGGTGGCGGGGTAGCGGTGGTAGGGGCAGCCCTGCAAAACGCCGCTGGGGGCTTCCTGGTCGCGATTTCGCAGGCCGAAAGCGGCTTGGGTACGATTGGCGATGTGCAAGCCAGCTATGCGGCGATGTCTGCGCAAGCTGTGGCGCTGGATGCGCTGCAAGCACCCAAAGAGGCACGGAGGGCGGCAGCGCTATCGATCTCGTCAGCTTTGCAGGCACAGCAACGCTACCTCGCCGGTCGGCCACCCCTCGTCATCTACACCGTTCCGGCCACTACGTCGCTTACGGCACTGTGTCAGTCGCTTTATGGAAGCCGCTCTAACGACGCCAGGGCCGAGATCCTGCGGAACAATCGCATCATCCGACCATTCCGTATCCCCGCTGGGACGGTGCTTCTGATTTCCGACCCTTCCGTGACCGTCACTACCGTCGAGTAGAGAGGCTGCGCCGCGCACCGTCACGCAAAGAGGCTAGGTGAATGTTCAGCTCGGGGCTGGTCAGAGAAGTGATCTGCGCGTTGGTTACACATGGCCTGCCATAGACGCTGGGGCACAACGTACCTGTCGATCGTGCAGCAAACACAAGCCCGCGTCATCGTCAACGGCGAGACAATTGAAGAGATCGAAAGCTTTGAAATCACCGATGATGTGATGGCTGTCGGCGAGGAGCAACGCTTTACCGTCGTCGCGCCTCGAAAATACCGCGACAAGCTGCGGCTTGGCGACAGCGTCGAGCTGATCATGCAGCACCCTGCGGTCAACGGCGGGGCACCGACGACAAAGCATCGGGGCAAGGTGATCCGCCGTGAGGCGTCACTGACACCTAATGGCGGGTGTGTGCTGAATATCACAACGGCTGATCCGGGTTGGCATCTTCAGAACAGCGACGCGCCGATCTTCATTCGCTTGCAGGGCAAAACTTACGCTCAGCTCGTTGATCCGGCCACAAGCCCACTGTTCGAAAAGAGCTGGGGATTTCGCGGCCTTCGTTTTGGCGCAAACGCGGCCCTGCTTCGTCGCTCTCTCAAGCTAGGTGTCGCTGCTGCCGCCATTGCCGCGCAGCAGGTGCTTGATCCGGTCCATGTGATCCAAGTGGAACCCGGTCAAAAACCTTGGGATCTGATCGTCGAGTATTGCCGACGGCTTAACCTGCTAGTCAACGTCAGCCCCGACGGCTATCTGAACGTCTACCGTCCCGCAATTGGTGGCAAGGCTTCGTACAGCCTTCGCTGTGTCGAGGGTGACGCCGGAAACAACGTGCTCTCTGCGTCGGTGTCTGAGGACGCACGCACGCGATACACCGAGGTCACTGTCGTCGGTGAGCAGTTCGGCTATGAGGGGTCACAAGACCCCAACGATCCGAACGCCTCGAAGAAAGTGGGCCGTGTTTACCACAAGGATGCGCTGCCCTTCGTTCATCGTCTTTGCGCCGCCGACGGGGAGATGTTCGCAAATTCGCTTGCGCAAAAGCAAGCAGAGTGGCTTTACCGTCGCAATCTCTACGACAGTCTAGCCATCACCGTCGAAGTGGCCGAGCATCACCAGGGCGGGCTTTGGTGGGCTGCTGACAGCGTCGTCAACGTCCAGATCGAAGACCTGGGGCTCTCGGGAAACTTTTATCTACAGTCGTGCCGTTGCACATCGTCGAAGACCGACGGTGTCAAGACGACGCTGACGATGCGCATGCCCGATCTGCTCTCGGAAGCCTTC
>JACCDG010060786.1_pt1 | contig 16280 bp, 11 predicted proteins | sample 7442471 | NCBI WGS metagenome assembly JACCDG01 (sample SAMN15323444, study PRJNA562643) | freshwater metagenome | isolation source: river surface water | place: USA:Blue River Watershed | collected 2017-08-17 | reverse complement strand
CTCCAATGCCCACTACTATACGTTCTGTGTGTAGACGTCTAGTGTGTAAAATTCGACAGTTATGGTCGAATGACAGAAGACCCAATCGTTCGTCGCGTTGCGCGAACGATCCGAAATACTCGCCTCAAGCAGAAGCTTTCCCAGGAGACACTGGCGGAGCGGGCCGAGGTACATCGTAACTATATCGGCTTAGTCGAGCGAGGCGAACGGGCTCCGAACCTCCGCAACCTAGTGAAGCTCGCAAAGGGACTAGGAATGAAGGCGTCGGATTTGCTACGAGCTGCATCTCTGTAGCCGGAAGCAATCATAACTGCCTTAGGCTGCGGACTCTGCGGGCCGAGACTTGCTCTCTCCGGCCGTTACCTCTTGAATTATTGCCGCAACGGTCACCCAAGTAGCTTGATCGAGCAATTTATCCACCGGGACAAGAACGCGTGCAAGTCTCCTGTTTCGAGGCAGACTCACGCTGTCCGTCCTGGCGACCTCGCCGCCGTAGGGAGCGATGATGAAACCTACCTGGGTTGGTCTATATCCCTCTAGATAGGCTAGCATCTGAAAAACATCCGGGTTGCTGAAATCCCAATCCCATTTGTACTTACAGTCGCCAATTGAAAGAATCGTTCCGGCTCGATCGACCAAGAGCAGATCTGGCTCAAGCTTTACCCGCTCGCACAGCGGTTTAGAAGACGCAGCCTTCGTCGGCAGGCCAATCCCTTGTGAAACTAACGCAGCCCTTAAGCGAGCACGAACGAACCCCTCGAAGACGTCGTTCATGTTCACGAACAGCCCCTCGCCACGAAGGCCATAGGAGCCTGTCACAGTGGGTCTGAAACGCTTCACCAAACTGACGAGATACATCATCCGGCGGTACGGATTTTCGTTGTCCGGCAATTCAAAATCTGGGCACGCGGCGGGACAGTCGACGCCGGCGAGATAGTCTGTAGCATGCGAAAGCTTTGAGCTGATCTCTCCGGAAGTGAGGTGTCCCAGCGTAGCTAGCGCCCAAGCGATGCCCTGATTCCACGCATTGTTTGGCGTAAACTCGGAGTACCTATTGAAGATGCCCGTGCGAACCGGTGTATTCAGTAGAAAGTCCTGCATGAATTGCATTTGGCCGCGAAGAAAAGCAGTATTGTCTTGGAGATCTTCATAGGAGTGGCGCAAGCCACCCCGAAGAACAGAGAAAAACTCACCGAGAACAGCCTTACCGAGAAGATCCCAGATCGACTCTTCTCCGACCTTCAACGGACTCTCCTCAAAGTGAGGAATAGCTTCGCCGTCCCCCTCAAACACCATGCGCAGGACATTAAGAGGGCCTACCTTTGGAACAATTGTGAGGACCATCCCAGGCAACAAAAGATCTCCAACCCAGGATGAGGCTTTGATTCTGTAGAGACCCGTTCTGCCAGCAGACAAAATAGTAAGCTGCCTGCCAAACGCAGCTAAGGCATCGAACTGTGCTTGCGATAGCGAAAGAGTCTCGGAGAGTTGATACTCTTCAACCCGAACGACTTTCAATCAAGCAACCTCGCCCTTCTTGGGAGCGGGCTGTTCATTAACGCCTTCTGCCGATTTTTCCCAAAGCTCCTCAAATGCAAAGTCGGCAAGCCTCGAGGGCATGCTTACGAAATACTCCTGCAACAGCGGCCAGATCGAGCTGTCCCAAATTTGTCGCAGTTTTGCTTTCGTCAGGCCTGTTGTCCTCGACGTCGCATCAAGGAAGTAACTATGACCAATCGCTAGACGCGGATCGGAGAACTTCGAGTTGAGCAGTGAAAAGAAGGAAAGGCACTGCTGGTGCTCTTTGTTTGACTTCGGAGCTGAGTACCAGGACGCCAAGACTTCGACCCGTGGTTGAAACTCAATGAACCTGAACCGCCTCCGTAAAGCGTAATCAATGAGCGCAATGGATCTATCCGCGCTATTCATCGTCGCGATGATCGTGACATTCTTAGGAATGCGAAATGGCTCATTGGAGTAAAGCAACGGCAACTCTTGGTCGCGGTACTCAAGCAGGAACATTAGCTCCCCAAAGATGCGACTCACGTTGCCTCGGTTGATCTCGTCGATGATAAAAACGAACCGCTCCCCAGAGTCCTCCCTTTTCTTCGCAATTTGGCAAAACCGCGTGAATGGCCCGCTGACGGTTTCGTAACTAATTTGCCCATTCTTCGGGACAGGACGAATTCCTTCAATGAATTGTTCATATCCGTAAGACTGATGGAACTGTACACGCTGAATATGCACAGGGCTTGTCGCGAAGTGTTTGGCGACCTCCAGCGCAGCTCGGGTTTTTCCAGTCCCGGGCGGTCCGTAAAAGATAAACTGAAGGTCCTGTCCCGTTGCTGGAGTTAGTGCTTGGTCAAGGAGGCGCCTTACATGCTGGGCTTCATCGCCTCCAGGCGCCCAATTCATCGCAGAAAGCACGTCTTCCCACTTAGGAGCCGGCATTGAAAGGATAGCAGCTCCGCTAGTATCCTCGTCGCCGCCCTCATGGACTTCGTCGGAGACGTACTTCTCCCAAGTGTCCAGTCGACGTTGGTAGTTGTCGAACGACGCAGTGATGAATAGTGGCAGCAGAGCGAGGAACGCACGCTTCACATGATCTGAAAGCTGCTCCTTAAGAGCGACTACCTCGTCAGCAGTAAGTTCGACAACAAACTGGGGAATGAGTGATTCATCTGCATTAAGGCGTTCAAGTTCGACTCTCGTAACCTTGCCTCGATACGCTTCGGTACCGTTCGGAGCTCGCAATTGGAGATTGATTTTGAGAGCATCGAGAGTTTCGCAGTAGTCGTCGGTGATAACCTTTGCCCACGTTCTCCGGAAACGTTCTACAAACTGCTCGGACTTAATTCCGAAGCCCAATCCATAAGTGAGTTTGTTCTCGCGGAGAATGACAAAAAGCTGCGAAGTCTCCAAGCGACTGCTTTCGGATGGATAAAACGACGCCCAGTAATGCGAGTGGATGCCACCCTTGCCGAAGTCATTCTTCTGAATTCTGCTCAAGATATTGGTGCTAGTTTCGATTTCTGGACCAAGAATCTTGAGGGCATCGACGGAGACTTCTCCCATCAAGCTTGAAAGCGGCTCTCGAAGTTCGACGGTGAACTTCTCCTTGTTAGCTTGAAATGTGTCTTTGGTTGGGCTCTTGGCGAACACCGAGAGAAGCGCAAAGGCGTTCGCAGTGAAACCCTTGAACTGGCTCTCCGTTTTCGCGCCCGAATCTAGTTTCGACGCAACAGAGGCGAGGTCCAAAAGTAGAACATCACCGTTCACTTCAGTGACGGGAGCTAATGCCTTTCCTGTTTTGTCGTCGATCACATCGCCCGCTGCGAGGCAAAGCAAGTAGCTCGCAAGCTGATCCATCAAGAAGAAGTGGGTGAATTGATCACCATCACGAAGCGGATGAAAGGCAACAGTGGCTTTCAAAGCCTTCTCAAACTTGGGCAGCCAAGTGTGATTCCAGAAGACGGAGCCCTGATTTGCGGCCTGTTCGATTTTGCCTCTGAGCACCGCAAGTAGAACGTCATGATCTTGGTTCCAGCCAACGTAGACAGGAATTGCCTTGAGGCGTTTGGCCAACCCCAGCATCTTCGTCTTCTGGGTTTCAATGATCTGGTAGTTAAACTCTTCGCCATCCTCGTCACGGGATGAAGGCGTTAAGAATTTTGGAAACAATACGAACCGCTTGTCGCGATTCTTGATTTCAATAATCACCAGTTCAGACGCGTCACCCTCGCCACGCGAGTAGGAGAACCGGCCATCGGCGACGAGCGACCCAAGGAGCGTCTTTAGCTCCTCATCAGTAATTGGACCCGAACGTTTCTTTGTAGCAGCCACAGTCGTCCCCCGAACAAGAAGATATATATTCGACTCTTCTTATCGGGTATTCACTTGTAAAACTGTAGCCTTTTCATGCACTTCCCGGCGTAATGCCGTAAGGCATGGAAAGCAGGCGCCTTTTAAGCAGACATGGAAAGGGGCAAGCTCTGCTGAGTCTCAGATCTGAGGTACCAATGGTTCTCGATCTGGACGAAGTTCCTAGTCAAGAGCCGCTTCAAGTAGTCGAAGGTAAAGCCATCAAACGTTCTCTTCGACGTGAAGATCTTTCGGGTGAGCAAAGCGTGCAGGAACGGCGTCGTCCGGTGCTCCTCAGTAAAAAGTTCTGGCTGCTGTTTGATGCGCTTTGGAAGAGCGCGCAGATAATCTTTTACCAGCCCGACCACCCACTCGTCGCTAACAGCACGACCTGGAGCAGGCTTAGTTTCTACTTTTGGCTTTTCTACGGATGCTTTCGTCGTCGGTGACTTACGCACGTTGATGACGATGTCGCAGTTGGTAACGTCCTGCTTACCATCTCGGCCAAGGTAACCTTTGAAGCTCTTCTGCTGCTTATCGAAAAACTGGACGTCCGAAATTTCAAAGCCCGCAGTCACTGCCGCATTCCGAAACACTTCCAACACGGCATCGTCGGAGTTATTGAACATCACCGACGCCCACTTACCCGGCTTGAGGACTCTATGCATCTCACTGAATGCCGAGAAGATTAGCTCTTTATATTGATCTCGCGTCTTGCCGCCGTTTTCAGGCTTTCTACTTCTATTGAAGTGAATTTCCTTACTCTCGTCAGTAAAGCGTTCGAGCCAGCCTTCCCAAATTACAGAACAGTCTGAGTAGAAGATATTTCCACCGAACGGCGGATCGGTAAAAATATAGTCAATGCTGTTGTCAGCCAAACTGAGGTTGGTAGCACTCTCATTCGAGAGCCGAACTTTCTCCGAGTTCTTCGCAAAAAGACCGTAGTAGTCCTCGAGCGCAACGATTTTCTTCTCAAGAACTCGAAGCACATTACATTCCACAGAAATCTGCGGAACATAGAGGGTTCCCGTAAGCGGCCTGGAACCACCACGCGCATTGAACCTGCGCATCTTCGTTGCGTGCCAAAAGGTATTTGTGCAGGCGAACGCAAGAGCACGACGGACACGTAGGTCCTCAACTTGGTTCACATGATGCCAAAGCATGGCGCAGACGCGAAGGTTCCTGCGGAAATAGAAGTCAGAGACCCGTCGAATACCAAGCTTTGCCGGCCCCATCGTCATCATTTCACGATGAGGGGCGACCTCTTGATCCGGGTACCAGTGCTTAATTGGCGCCTGACTTAGCCGCGCGATCAGCTCGCGCTCGAATGCAAAACAATCCCGCTTCGCCCGCACCGTCCTGCCTGTGCCCGGCGTTTGAAAACTGTATTCAACATGAACCGGAATGTACTCAGCTCTGTCTTTGAAATCGGCCCGTGTGAAAGAGCTCTTACACTCTGGGCACTTAATGTTCTTGGCCATCTTTCCCGACTTTGAATCAAAGGCCAAATCCCAAAGCACCAGACGCTCTCCGCACTCACGCTTACCCACTTTTCCAGGGCAAGAGTGCGAGTGGGACCAAATTGTCGCATTGGTCAATGCACGTACAAGGCGCACTTCAGTCCTTCCGACGCGGAAGGTGTAGGATTCCTTTTTCGGACGCGACAACGAGTCTCCAGCAGCGGCCTCTAAGGCCGCGAGAGTCATTCCCTTAACGGCAGACTCGCCGCTCGCCACATGCCATGTGAGGTATGCAGCGTTGAGTTCGTCATTGAGTTTCGCCTTGATGCCTTCAAAGGCCGCTCTGAGGGCCTTTGGATCAACGGCGTGAGTATGGTTGTAGGTGATGTGACAGGCAGCAGGCCCGAGGTCATTCAAGATCACGTCGCGAGCAGAGCGCGGATCTTTATTCGCCATAATCTGTGCAGCAACCCCTGTCATGCCACTGCCGCTGAAGGGGTCCATCACCACATCGCCGGGCTCAGTATAATACTCAATGTACGGAATGATTCCTTCTGGCGGAACCTTCGTGTGATAAGTGTGGGCGCCGTAGATGGTGTTGTTCTTGGCGGCCTTGACGTCTTTACTAAACGGTCGCGCCAACTGCTTTCCAGTTGGCTTACTCTGACGACCCTTCACTTCGGCGAGGCTGGTCAAAAATGACCAGTCGTATCCTGTTCTTTTATGCATTCGTCCTTGAACGCTCCGTTAAAATAGTGTCGCAAGCTCAAGGGTTTCCTGCAATGTAAAGAATTTGCCCAGCGCACGAACTAGGCAGCAACGGTCAATGGATTGGCGTTAGCTGGCCTCTAATAAGAAGGCTGCAATTCTTAAACGGACAAAATAGCAAAACGGACTGAGCCCAGATATACAGCAAGAATGAGGACGCGTTGACCACACTACTTACACCTTGGACCGGCAAACTTCTTCGGGGCAGGCTCGTCGCCCGGAAGCACCGGTTCCTGTTCGAGGCCATCTTGGATGGTGGCACCCACATCGAAGGCTACTGCCCCAATCCTGGGCGGATGGAGGGCCTTGTTCGCAAAGGAGCGGAGATTTGGGTAAGCCGCTCCAACTCAAAGGTGCCGAAGCTTGAGTGGACCTGGGAACTGGTCCGTATCGACGGGCAATTGGTGGGCGTAAACAGCCGCGCTCCGAACAAACTTGTTTCGATGCTCCTGAATGACCAACTTCTGAAGCCATTCAAGAAGTGGCCAAGCGTGAAGTCCGAACAGAAGCTGGGCGCTGACTCACGAATTGACTTTGCTCTCCATTCAAAACTTAAGCGTCACCTCGTAGAGGTTAAAGGGGCGCACCTAGTTCACATAGACGGCACTGCTTACTTCCCGGACTCAGTTGCAATCCGATCACTAAAGCACCTCACGGCATTGAAACAGGCAGTTGAGCGTGGAGAGTCCGCGAGCGTTATCGTGACAGTTCTTCGTGGAGACGCAAAAAAGCTGCGGCCAAGTGACCTTCATTTTCCAAAGCTGTGCGGAGCCCTTCGTGAAGCGAAGGAGGCCGGCGTTGGGTTTCACGGGCTAGTGTTCGAGCCCACCCCGAAGGGCTACCTCTTTAAGCGCCAGGTAAAGCTAGACGTACGGCCATACGCCACCGACGGCCTCCTTCCCTGGATTTCTGCAAATCGTGAATTCTCGGGCTGGGAAAGGCCTCCTGCAAACCCCAACGCACGCTGGAGAGGAAGCAGAACGCGGTCCAGGGTGCGGCCGCGGACGCCAAGATCCAGCCCCAAAACTCCTTAAAATTAATTACTAACTATTTTACTCAACTAAAATAGCCTCTTAGCCGATAAGTCGTTCGCATGGTTCTATACCGGCCAAACGACAAGTCGGCTTTTCCTTTCCTTTCGGAGGCGTGCTTTGAGTAAGCCACGTCTCCTTTCGAAATCACGCTTCAAAACGGGCTGCGAGTGCCCCACAAAACTCTATTTCACGGGAAAGAAAGAGTTCGGAAATACGAAACTCGATAACGCTTTCCTAAAGGCACTTGCCGAAGGCGGATTCCAGGTCGGCGAACTAGCAAAGCTGTACCACCAGAACGGAACTGAAATTGAAGGTCTCGACGTAGAAAAGGCAGTTGCCACTACCAAGCGACTTCTTGAGCAGGACAACGTAACGCTTTACGAGCCTGCGATCCAATTTGGCGACCTCCTTGTTCGAGTCGACGTTCTCGTAAAGAAGGGAAACAACGTTGAGCTGGTAGAGGTTAAGGCCAAGAGCTTTGACCCTTCAGAGGAGAATCCCTTCTACAACAAGACAATGCTCAAGAAGGGCGTTTCCCAGCTCAGTAGCAACTGGGAGCCTTATCTCTTAGACATTGCCTTCCAAAAGTACGTTCTTCAAAAGGCGTTTCCATCTTGGAAGGTTTCTGCCTTCCTGATGCTTGCCGACAAATCTGCGAAAGCTACTGTTGATGGCATTAATCAACGCTTCTTTCTCGAAAAGGGAGCGGATGGCCGCTCTTCAGTCGTGGTGAAAGAAGGAACCAAAGTAACGGAACTTGGTGACCAACTTCTCGTTAAGGTTCGCGTTGATGCCGAAGTTGACGTTGCCTATGGAACTCTTTTTGAAGGTCGCTCTTTCGAGGAGCATGTCAGGTTCCTAGCTGAGGCTTACAAGACGGATCGGCTTGTACCGCCCGCAATTGGAAGCCAATGCAAGGGCTGTGAGTTCCGAATCGGTCCCAAAGAGAAAGCCAATGGCGCAAAAAGTGGCTTTGAACTCTGCTGGCAAGAAGCCGCACGTCTAACCGCGAGTGACTTTGAACGGCCCATGGTCTTCGACATTTGGAACTTTCGCGGCACTCAGGAGCTAATAGATTCAAGGCGCTACTTTCTCGACCAAGTCTCCGAATCTGACATCGATCCTGCCCCAAGAAAAGACGCCGATGGACTATCGAGCACAGAGCGGCAGTGGCTTCAGGTGCAAAAAGCACAAACTAAAGACACGTCGGCGTACTTTGACGCTGGCGGAATGCTTGATGAGATGAAGAAGTGGATCTATCCCCTCCATTTCATCGACTTTGAAACCACTATGGTCGCTATACCCTTTCACAAGGGTCGGCGACCTTACGAGCAGATTGCTTTTCAATTCTCCCATCACGTTGTCACTGAGGATGGACGTATTGAGCATCGAAACGAGTACATAAATAGAGATAAAGGTAGCTTCCCAAATTTCGAGTTTGTTCGGAACCTTCGCAAAGCCCTCTCTGGAGACAATGGAACAATCTTTCGCTTTGCTGCACATGAAAATACGGTTCTTTGCCAAATTCATGGCCAGCTCGCGAAATCTTCAGAGCCAGACCGCGACGAGTTGATGGCGTGGATCGAGACGATCACCGCTTCCACAGGAGCCTCGGAAAACTCCTGGGAAGGCCAACGAAACATGGTCGATATGTGCGAGTTGGTAAAAAAGTATTTCTACCACCCACTCACGTTCGGCTCAAACTCCATCAAGAAGGTACTTCCCGCAATTCTTCAGACATCGGAATTTTTGCAAAACACTTACTCGCTCCCCATTTACGGAGCACCCAACGGGGTAATCAGCAAAAACTATCAGAATTGGCAATGGATCAAGAAAGACGACGCCGGCACAGTTCTCGATCCATACAAGCTTTTGCCGCCCATTTTCTCTGATCTCGACCTTGCTGAGATGGACGCGCTCATCACAGAAGGCAGTATCGCCGACGGGGGCGCTGCCATGACTGCCTACGCAAGAATGCAGTTCACCCAAATGTCTGAGGATGAATGCGACAGAGTTGCAAAGGCACTATTAAAGTATTGCGAGCTAGACACCTTCGCCATGGTTCTAATCTTTCAACATTGGCAACATGCCCTTCGGACTTACGACCATCAGAAGGCGCCAGCGGCACGAAAAGCCGTTACACTCCCACGTAAAACGAGAAAAGGCGCCAGCGAAGAAAGAGTTACTGCCCGCAAGTCGAAGAAGGGAGCAGCATGAGCGAGGCCTTCCCAACGTGGACGTTACCGCTCATTGTAATCGGCTTGATCGTTTGCGGCTTGCTCGTAACGCTTCTACTTCGGCTACGGGCGATGTCGGCCAATTTAGCAGATAAAGGGGCCGCGCCTGAAGCTGGCGCGGCCGTGTTCCCGAAGATCAAGAGTGAACTTCTGGACCCATCGTTCTTTTCGATCGTACCTGTTGGTGTGTCCCAGCTACAGGACGCTCAGCAACTGAATCTAAGTCGTCCCTTTCGGGGCAGCCTGTCGGCGCTTCTACAGCATGTGCCCTCCATTTCCTCCGGCTCAGTCACGGCGACAGCCAATGTCTATCGCCTCACGTTTTCGCCCGAGGCTACAAAGGCCCTGTCGAGCGGCACCCTATCTTTAATGCAATCTGCCCAGGGTGGCGTCAGAGCCAGTGCAGTAGATGCGGCTGGTACTATCCGAGCTCACGGCAGTATTTCTCCCGCTGACGGACTGCGGACGGTAGCTACCGTAACGGCGGTCTGGCAGGTATTGGCGGTCATTACCGCCCAGAAATTTCTTTCGGACATCAGCGCTCGTCTTGCCTCAATTGAGTCGAGTGTCTCCGATCTCAAAGGCTTCCTCGAAACAGAGCAGCAAGGTCGCATCCGTGGCCGGATAGAGTATCTTCGAGACTTGGCACACGTCTTAAACGAACACGACTATACGGAACTCGACATTACAGCCTTTGCTCACCAGCTTGAGCAACTCAGCCGGGAAGCAGAAGAAGGTATGGAAACCAGCCGCACGCGCGCCCTTGAACAAGCGGCCCGACTAAAAGGCGCGCTTGATGGCAATGCTAAGGAGAAAGGAGCCGCGATCAACAATGCAGTACGTACTTATTTCAGATCGTCGAGCTACTTTTTAGCATTCGGGTACGTCCAAGCTCTTGCCACCAACCTTCGAGCGGCATTGCCAGTTAACAGAGCAATTGGAGCGCATCGGCTATCGCAGCTCGAACGGAAAATTACCGAACTCCAAAGCCACAACGAAGAGGTCGCCAAGATTGCCGCGTCCCAGATCGCCAACATAGAAGCTGGAACGTTCGAGCTTGATTCGACAGCCAAGACTGTAAAGAAAGATGCTCGACAACTCCTTAAGGAAATTAAAGGCAACTGTGATCGCATTGGCTCCGCAATTTTGGAATGCGCAGAAGAGAGCCAGGAGCGCCTTCGTCTCCACGACGAGCAATCAACACGACCTTTAACCATCCTGGTCAAAACAGATAAGGATGGGGAAATCACTGAAGTTCGAGCGGAGCCTGTTGAGAAACTTCGTCGAAAGAAAAAAACCGGTACTTAAACATCTAAAGGTAAGCCGCGCCGCAATCGCGGCGCGGCCCCTTTGACTAGCAGGCTTCGCCGCGCACGAGTTGCCCGCTAGAAAAGCCTTGCGACCGCAGATTCCGAGCCCAAAGCCGTACAAAGGACCGCAGGTCGGCCATCGCACCCTTCGCAACCAGCCAGTTCCCAGCAGCGGATTTCTCCGCAGTTCGGCAGTAGCGTCCCGTTGAATGCTGAATCGCGACCGGCAGCCAATCGTCTTCGCCCAGATCGACAAACTCGACATCAGGATCAGGAACCAGATCGCCGTTTTGTTCAAAGTAGTGCGCTACGACGATCCGCTCTCCATGCTTCTCAATCGTCAGGGGCATAAACCCGGTGCATTCGATCTTAACCGAGTAGTGCGGGTGTTGCTGAAATCCGGCAAGCTGTTGGTGCGCGTTCAGGATGCTTTCAATCGTAGCCTTCATCGTGTTGGGAACACGTTTCGTCGTTTCCATCTCAGATCTCCTTTGCCACCTCGGAATTGAGGGGGCCTCACCCCAGAAGATCTCGGTGCGGCCAGCGTGACAGGCGAAGCCTGGCGCGATGGTCGCGCCTTTCACCAGACAACGAGTCAGCACTGTCCACGCGCCCCGCACGAACGAGCGCGCCAAAACTCCAGTCCTGTTCCGCTTTCGTCCGGTCCGGCTCGCAGAAGCGCGGTCTCTCTTCAGAAAACGGGAGAGGACGTCGGACTCTGAACCTAAGGAATACGATGCCGAAGGGCCGACTCCATCACGTCGCGAGAACCACGGACGCGAAACCTAGGGCGGCGGGACCGTAGAGCCCCACAGAGCTCGCAGGTTCCGCCGCCCGCTGGCCCGGGCCACCTTCACAGTCGTCGCAAATCTCTTCCGTCGCCAAACACTGCAAACACTCGCTTCACGTTCCACCAAACTTCGCAAACCACCAAACGCATCCACTGCACTTACTCTGAACTACAACTCCCTCTCCCCAACCCCCAACTACACCTCTCCCGCGCGCTACCGCCCCTCGATTCCCCACAGACCACTTAAGATCTCCAGATGGGGTTCCATCCTCCGGCTCCTGGGCACCCGCTCGAACCCGTAGGGTGAGGGCGGGTGCCCAGGAGCAAAATCTGAAAGATTTTAGGAGGATGGAACCCCATCTCTTTGGGACATCACTTTGGGCTTTTTGAATGCCTCTGGTCGAGGGGCGGTAGCGCGCGAGCTCGAGCAGCAAACTACATCGGAGCAGAATGACTGGGACCGGACGGCTTGTTGTCGGTGCCCACCGCCCAGTCAATAATGGCGGCAGTCCACTTGCCAACCTCTTCGCCAGCCAGAGCTTTAGCGAGATCAGGATAGGCGGCCCCGAGTCTTCGGCGAAGCTGGTCGTCTTCATTTCCCGGCTGAGCTATTGCTGCCCGCAGTTGGGAAGGATCAGCGACGAAGTTGTCGCCGACAGCAGTCCAGAACTTCTGACTAAGGTGTGGTTGAGCCTTGTTGCGCTTCTTCATGCCGCAACCCTGTGCTCGTAGAACGGACGCTCTCGCTGCTCACGGAGAATTGCGTATAGGTCTTCCTTCGACTTACCAGCCGGAGATAACCAATCGTCGATCGCACTTTCTCTAAGAAAGATCGGAGTCCGATCATGCCCTGCTGCTGCTACTTCAGGATTCGGCTCATCAGTAATTAGTGCAAAGCTGTGAAGGACTTCTTCGCCCTTTTCATTGCGCCAGATATCATAGAGACAGGGCATGATGATGTATTCCATCCCCCGCGGCTCGAAACAGAGAACCATGTTTTCGGATCGCTCACCCTTATTAAGAGATCGCTTCTCGTAAGCGTGTCGCTCGACGTTCTCGAAAAACTTCTGAGCGATAAGGATTCCGTGACGCCGCCCGAATACATATTTCCACGGGAACCCTTCGAGGTTGTCGAGACGGGCGTTGTAACAACCTGGGTACTTTGCGTCGAAGGTCTCCGGTTGGCCATCCGGACGAAGAAGGTAGCGTTGAAGCTGAATCATGCGCTCGCCGTCCGAACCGCTGACGATAAGTGGAGCGAAGTTCTTACTGTAAATGCGAGAGTCCGCTTCAGTCAGGACTTTCGCTTGAATGCGGTCAAGCCGACCCTTGATGCGATCAATCTGGCGTTCGCAGACTTCCTTTTCCTTTTGCGCAGTCTTCGTCACCTTATCGACAAGCTTACGCTCTGCATCCCCGAGGCGCTTCTTGTACGCGAAGAGTTCTTGCTGTTCTTCACGGACGCGCCTTTCCAAACTCGCGTCGATAAGTTCTTTGATCTTACGATCAGCGGCAGTCTCAGGTTGAAGGTAATTCGCCTCGAACGCCTTGCTCACTTTGAACGGAAAGTCCTCCCGCTCAAGCGACATTCGGTACTGACGTTCGAGCAAAGAAGTGTCGACCCGCGCCTTGAAGCGCAGTCCTAACTTCTTGTTTCCTTGCTCAACCATCGCCGAGTAACACATTGCTCCGCAACACTACCCCAAGATCGGGACCTTCGGCAAATCAGACGCATTGCAGCAACACTTCGACGCCTAATTTCCACTGATTTGATGGTGACACTGAGTAACCGAGCCACTATTCTGAGGAAGGTTTCTGAAATTTCCTGCCGCTCGCAGCCGAAAGGCCACGGTGAAAATTTCTTCTGTGTCTCCAAAAGTCGAATCAACTTTTTCGGGACGTCTTAACGCGAGCAAAGAACTTTGAGCCCATGAAAGGTTGAAACGATGTCTATTTCTATACCCACGCCTGAAAATCTCAAATCAAAGGCCAAGCTAACTCGTCAGTTCCTCAAGGACAGGTGCCAGGTCGAACTCTCGCACAGCCAATGCCTTGAGCTAATTTCACAAATATTTGGCTTCAAGGATTGGAACACTGCAACGGCCGAACTCTCCGCCTTTGAACGACTGAAAGCCTTGGCTTCCATTCGTTCAAAGAAACCCGAAGGTCTCTTCGCAGGACAAGGCATGACCGTGGGAGACCTCAGGAAAGCACTTGAGGGCTACGACGATACGGCAACGCTCGACGCAGACTATGAGTTCAATGTCGGCGAGTTCATGAACTCTTTCGACGAGCTGGACAATCCAGAGGATGCGATTCATCAGGAGTTCGCAGTCACCGCTCTTGAGAAAGTCGACGTCGGCTATGCCAACCTGAAGCTGAAGTTAAAGAACGAGAGTCTTTCTTCGAGCTTCTGATCGCCCAAGAATCTCAAGACTTGCCTAACACCCACCGTAGCGGCCAATCTTCGAATGGTCGCTGCGGTGGGATGGCCAGCCTTGGCCTTCATTCGAGAACTGACGGATGGAACACCTGAACTGCCAAGACTCGGCTCGGAGATTTCTCGATCACAACGGCCTGCCCAGTTTCGAGATTCTTCAAGACGTCATGTTCGACGACCATTTTCCTGGTCTCGCGCAGATTTCCCATACCGGTCTTCATCGGCGCAATGCGCCCCTCGACTTGGTAGCTTTGCTCTGTTGTTTCAATCGTTCCGGCCATTGAGCATACTTCGTTGACCGTCTCATTGTCGTCCAGGCGGAAACCGATTTTCGTAATCGGGTTCGAGCTCGCCTGTCTCCGAAACTCTTTGCTCACGACATCCAGGTCTTCAAGACCCTGCGTAAACAGGTGCGCGCCGAACCTCGCGCCTCGGATCTGCTTAAGGACTTCGATGAATTCTTTTGAGGCGAAGCTACCAAACTCGTCGATGAAGATTGGAAAGAACTTGAGCGGACTGCCAACGTCAGAATGGTACACTTCGGACGCCAGACTCTTTACGTCCTCGACGATCATGCGCCCCAGGCGCCTCGCAGTATCTGGGTTTCCCAAGGTATCGAGTTGGAAGTACGCAATCTGATTTTCGCGAAGCACTTCCCTTAGGTCGATTTCGTTCGGTGTCTCTACAAATGACAGGAGAGGTCCGATCGAAGGGCTATTGAGAATTGAAAGCTGCGCCTGCAAACCAAGCAGATCTTCGGTCTTCACCTTTTCGAGCATGTAAGCCATGCGCCGATACAAGTCCTCACCCTGCGCATCTCCTGGGGTAAGTCCCGCCTTCAACTTCTTCAGAATTTCTGTCTGCTCACGTTTCTCGCCCAAGACCCTTGAAACAGTCTCCAAGGTCAAACCCGTTCCAAGCTTTTCAATGCAAGCCGTGAAAATGGTCAGAAAGTCACCGGCCACAGACTGGTAATATTGCTCACTCCAGTTCAGCGCTTCCAGAATGCGATCTTTGAGTTGAATCGCGTTACCGTGCTTCAGTGGATTGTAGTGAGCACTTTGTGTCGGCCGCGACATCCGAAAAACACGAAGTCGACTATCAAAGTCAGAGGAAAGTTTTCTGCCGACCCCTTGAATATACCTTAGGGTCGAGTCGTCTCCCTTGGGGTCGATCACGAGGCACGGCAGTCCGTGCCTTACGGCGTGAAGGATGAGGTTCGTCATCAGTGTTGTCTTGCCCGATCCGGTCGCGCCGAGAACGAGAACATGAGAAGACCTGCGGCCTTCATCAAGCCAAGCTACCTGACCAGTTTTCAGATCAATACCGACGGGCGCCTTCGTTCGGTCCTCAAAGGCTTTCCGAATTGCCTCGAAGTTACGAATTCTCGCTCCGAAGTCGCTAATCCGAACAGAGCGTTCCGGTACGCGAAAGAGGAGCAGGATGGGCGCGCAAAGGAGTGCCAAACCAGAGCCCCCAAGCCACCCAGACACCAGCATCCTGCCGCACTTCAGCCAGGTAAGGCTCTTGAACCACGGGTGGTCTGGGAGTGCTGCGGCGCGGAGTGCATCCCACTGATATAGAGGATCGTGATCGAACCAAAGGAACCAGAAGAATGCGGCAACAACCAACAGCGCTGCTCCAAGGGCGCTCAAGCGGAACCTGCCCAGCAAGCGCACCCTTTCCGGACTATTCCAAACCCAGACAGCCAGGGCGAGCCCTGGGCCGAAGTACACCGCCGCTGCAACGATGGAGACGCTTAGAGCGCCGCGAAGAACCTCATCGTTCTGTTTCCCATCAACCATTAGGATGCCTTAGCGGCTAAACCAAGAAACTCCTCGGTCCTCACAAAACCGCTACCCTGGCGATAAACCGTCTCGGGCGCGAGTAGGCGCGACACACCGATCTTCTCAATTCCGTTGGCCAGAGCCGCGATCTTGCTAAAAAGCTGTTCGCTCTCGCAGAAGTAGAGAACCTGCGTGTAATGGGAGTCTCTAAAATCAAGGAAGCGAAGATGGTACTTGGTTTCTGTCTTGTGCGTCCTTTCGACTTCTACCGCAATCTCCTTACCCGGAAGACGCACCACCAAATCAGCGATTGGTAGCTCACGTCCCATCTTTAGTCTTCGTTCCTCAGCCTGTATGTCCGGGTCAGTGAGAATAATCGCCCCCGGAAACCAGTCCTCCATTCTCTTTCGGATTCCGTTGAGCTGAAGCTGATGTTTCCACATACGAGGATCTGAAAAGTGCTCGGCACCCGACCGACGGGGCCTCAAACGCTTCGTCAGCCGATATACCCGAAACTTCCAAACATCCTGCTTCGCTAAGGACAGGACGTCGATAGCCTGCAAAAAGCACCCGAGCGAAACCGACTTGAGTGT
>JACCDG011232360.1_pt1 | contig 16282 bp, 17 predicted proteins | sample 7442471 | NCBI WGS metagenome assembly JACCDG01 (sample SAMN15323444, study PRJNA562643) | freshwater metagenome | isolation source: river surface water | place: USA:Blue River Watershed | collected 2017-08-17 | reverse complement strand
TGCCGATTATATTGCCATGTTCATCAGCTAACAAGTTCACCCATTCTTCTTCAAAATCATATTGGCACTTAAGCAACAAAGGCACATACTCATTATTGCTAAAACTATTTCTGTTTATATACTCCCAATTGGTAGAATCAAGTGTTACTATATCGGTTGCGCTTCCTATGTTTCCTGTCTTATTTTTCCACACTACACCGCCCCAAATAAACAGGTCGTTTACGTTGGCTGTTTTGCTGCTTCGCCAGATACCTTTCCACACATTGCCATCTACTGTAGTGGTATTGTATGTTTTAGGGCAGTTTAGGGAAAGTAAAGTATTGCGGTCATACGTTGATGCGCTTAGTGTTTCCACAAACATGCCGTTCTGCACATCGGTAATCTTGTAAGTGGCTGGGAACTGCAAGTTAGAAGCCGCGGCTAATGTCAAAAACTGCGCAAGCGTTTTAGTAATTACTACCGCGCCTGTTGGGGAGTATGCACTCCACGATTTAAAACCTCCTGTTATGTCTAAAACGTATTGACCGTCATCCTGTGGTATATTTAAGCATTCATCTACCCTCTCGCAAAATGTTTGTGGTGCATCAAATGAAAAAATATACTCATCGTCTGAGCATGGAGAATCTACAAAACAATCTTGGTTTCCGCTAATTACAAAATCAAATTCAATTTCTACAAGTATGTCTTTTTCTTGCAGCCCTCCGTTTGAATAGTATTGTTTGTATATTTCTTCTTTTACAAAATTAGTCCCTGTTACCTCAATATAAGCATCCGTTAATTGTGTAGATGCGAGTATTTGTTTTTGTCTGCCTGTAATGCTTTTCTGAATTGAATCAGCTATCTTTTGGCTTTCTGTAATGCAGTTTACGTCCTCATTGCCTTGAATGTAAACTAAGGCTTTAAATGGATATTTTTTAACTACATTATACTCATTTGCGACTAATTGGCTTTCTTCTTGTGTTGTGTCTACTTTGCCATTTGTGAGAAACAGTGAACAACTTTGATGCGTGTCAAGATTCAATAAAACCTTTTCTGTATTTTGATACACCCATAAAAACTTATTATCGCCATCCTCAAAACCTGCTAAACCATAAACCGATTGCAGGTAGTTAAAAGTCTGAAACTTTTGCGTTAAATAGTTTATGAGTATTCCAATCATCCTAAGTATTTTATCAGTGCCTTTGTAACGCTATCGGTGAATCTCTTTTTTTCTTCTTTGGTGTGCCTGAATACGTTTCTACCATATCTGTTTTCTAAGCCCTCTATTTTTTTGTAGTTTATGCCTCTCGAAACACTTACTATTACTTTTTGTCCTACTGCTTTAACTTTTGTAAAGTCTGTCATTAAGTCACCTGTGTATTGTAGATTTACAAACCCACTTTCATATCCTTGCAATTGCCGTAATTCTTTGTAACCGTTTTTAAGGAACATTGATTTATGCGTGTTACCGTTTTTAAATTTTGATTTTCCGCTTTTGCCTTTTGGTCTAAAACTTCCTTTATTGTTGAACTTATTTTGTGAAGCATACATTTCTTCGGTTGAATAATTGCCTATTTTGGCATTGCTTGCATTTTTACCGTCTTCAAAAATTCTTTCACTCATTTCAGTGTTAGCAGTCACGGCAAACGGCAGTATAAATTCAGCAACTTTCAAAGAAGCAAGTTTATCTTTTATCTTCTTTTCAAATTGCGCCTGTGTCATGGTAATGCTGTAACTGATTTTACTCTCGGCTTACACCCAAAACAAATACTTTCAGGTATCATCATTGTGCTTACAAGATTATCCATTTGAGCCATGTATTCTTCACGATAAAACTTCATTAGTTCATCATGGTTTTGTTGATATGATGTTACAACACCTGTCAATCTGCGAGAGTATTTCAACTCTTGCATTATCTTTTCACCTGATTTGAAAAGTATAGCCAACGCAAAGATATTGCGAGCATTGCATATGTATTCAGTAAAAGAACATTGCAATGAATAATTAAGGCTTAACCCTCCGCAGTATGTGTTAGATTCAACATTTGAATAAATCTTTGCACTTGCACTAAGTATCTTTGCTGCCCTGTAATACACGTAACTGTTATTGTAACTTCCACATGTATAATCTTCACATCTTTCATTCACACCAACACCAACATTAGGATTCAAATAGGATGTTTTATAGCTTTCAAATGTGCTTGAATACCCTATGAATAAACGAAGCCTTTGTTTAGTTGTTGAATAGGTTTTATCTACTAACTGATTAACTATTTCACCAGCTACTGCATTTACGGTGATTGTGTCAAGCAATTTGCCCTGTATCAAATCATAAACGTAAACAGGCACTTCCCCTGTTGTGTTCACGAATAAACGAAGTGAGTGAAGGTAGTAGTTTAAATAAGCTACATTATCAACTCTTACTTCATATCCTACTAAATAGCCACTTTGAGAAGCAACGGTTTCTTTATTGTCGTGGTAATAACCTACAACTCCGTTTTCAATAAAACTCTTTAAATCGTATTTCGCAGATAATACATTGCGAACATTTTGTTCGACTTCTTTGGTTGCGAACTCTACTATATCCGTGAGTGCCACGGATGCGGTCTGTTTGTCCACCGAAATCGCTTTGTCAAAATCAGGGATATTTATACCCGTCAAATCTTGAACATTAAACTCCGATGTAGAACCTCCGCATCCGCGAACTCCCACAAGATTAGAAAGACAACTCATTAGCTATTTGTGATTGCGAATTGAAGCACTCCGTTAGTCTTATACAGTCTGTCAGAAGCAGAGTAAATGTCATTAGGCAAGCCAACAACTTTATACGCGCTCGAAACTATAACCGTAATCTTTTCTGTGCAAGAACGAATCACTTTGTAATTGAACTCGATATCGCTAACAGGGTCTAAGATAGTCCCCATCATAAGCGCGTCATCATTAGCCTTTACGAAAGGGTCTGCTAAACGGTTATACTGCAACAAGAACAAAGAACCTGCATCTACTACAAGGAATTTGTTAGTTGCGTTGTTGCCGTTAAGTGCAGAGTGCATTTTCTGTGAAAGGCTAAAAACCGCGCTGTTATTTGCAACGTATTTGCCGAAGTCTATACCGCCATCGCTTGAGTTACCTAAAGCATCTGCATAGTTAAAGTAACGTCCGATTTCGCCATGACCGAAAATAAACGGTGTGCCTGTGAATCCGCTATTTGAAGCAGAGAACAAAATCTCTTGCAATGCTTCAGGATTCCATTTACCACCATCAACAGCAGCAGCGTATTTAGTGGCTACTGTTTTTAGTGTTTTACCTGTTAGATTCTTTTCACCGCTATCTTCCGCAAACCAACCGTAAAGAACCGCCATTTGGTTAGCCACATCGGTTTGCATTTTGCGTTTAGCAACGTCAATCAAACGCGAAACCTGAACCGCAAAGTATTCAGGATTGCTTTGGCAGATACGCGCTAAGTCGGCTAACACGTATGTTTCTTTTACCTCACAGCCAACGGTTTCGTCAATGTCAAAGATATGTGAAATCATACCTGGACTTGTGCCTTCATCGCACCCTGTGGTGACTGAACTCGAAACTTCGCTTTCTGCTTTTCGCGGATTGTAGGTTACTTGAACAGTTTTAAGTTTACCAACAGAAGGGATAACAGCTTGCTGCAAGCCACGTTCGTTAATAGAAGATTTCAAAAATTGCAATTCGGGTGCAGGTTCGCTCATTCCAGCGTTTAGCCCTTTTTGCGTTATTGCTCCTAAGTCCACCTGAACATTAGGGCATTCGATAAGTGTTGTGATATTATATGACATTTGGTTTTGCCTCAATTATGAGGACTTGTTTTGCTTGTTTAAAAATGGTTCAACCAATTATGGCAGGTTAGCCAACTGATTGAGTTTTTCATGCAAAACTCCAAATGCAACTTTGTTTATCCTATGCTTGTCCTGATTGTATTTCAGCGATACGTTGTGCAGCCTTGCTGCCTATCTTTACGCCTCCATTTTCAGGATTCACAGGGGCAAATGTAATAACTTTTTCAGGTTTTGCATTATTTTTTTTCAAAACATTTTTAGCCTCCATTTCTGAAATGAATATTTCATCCAATGTAGCAGCGTGTCCAACGGTTTTTTTGCTCTTAACAATACTTCCATCCGCTTTCAATTTCACAACTGGATTGTCGTTTTCGTCAAGGTCAAAAAGATACGTGTTGTTAATGTGAGATTCAAAACCTGCTTTCACCAATTCATTTTTTGAATAGTCCTCTGTGAACTTATCTTGCAATGATTGTTTTACTTTGCTTACTTTATCGTTCAGCTTGTATTCTTTCAATTTACCAGCCAACTGCGAATTTTCAGCGTTGTATTTTTCTTCCCATTGTTTCAAACCGTCTTCAGCTATCTTCGCTTTTTGGCTAAGTTCGCCCAACTGCTTAGTTAGTTCTTCAACTTTTTTATCGTTGCCTTTGCCAGCGTTTGCCTCCAATTCTTCAATCTTTGAAGCATAACGCAAATTTGCAAGATTCATTATTTCCTCCAATGGCTTACCGTCAATCTCTGATGTTTTAAGCCCGAAAATCTGCGCTGCTTTTGTTCCGATTGAGCCAAGAACCTTGCCTGTAATTTTCTTCTTAATCTCATCGTCTTTAAGCACGTTACCACGTAATACAAACTTTGTGTCTACGTGTGTTTTAATATCGTCTAAAGTCACTTTTTCAGCGTCTTCAACGGTATATCCCAATGCTTCGATAAGTTGTTCGGTTGTGATTTCTTTTAATGCCATACTTTTTTATTTGGTTATTTTTTTGGTTTAGGTCCTCTTTTCTTTTTTTCAACTACTACTTCAGTTGCTTCAACTTCGGCAGATTCAATTTGTTCTTCCTCTAATAGATTTACAATCTCTACCTTTTCATCTTGCAATGGTTCAGATAGCGGTTTTGTTGGCTCAATTATTTCAGCCTCCGCAACTTCTACACGTTCGATTTTTTTTTCTTCTACTACTGCCTCCGATGTAACTACTTCAACACCGTTTTCGTCAATAGGAACAAACTGTTGAACTTTTTGCAGACCTAAGTTGTAAGCGAGGTGGTCTGATACCTCTTTAACTTCACCTGTTTTGATGAATCTGATTTTTACTAATGCCATGTTTTTTGTTTTGGTTTACAAATGTAAAAAAGTTTATTTTTAATGTGATTATTATTTCAAAAGTGGGCTAACTATTTTTCACCGAAATGGGAATATTTATTTGTGATTCAATCCATCTGTAAGTTAGTTCCATTCCCTTAAGCAAATCAAATTCAGGTTTCCATCCGAGTTGTGAATATATAAAATCATTGTCAGAGTTTCGACCTCTTACGCCTAATGCTTTAGATTCTACATTCTTAATCTTAATATCTTTTCCGCTAATATCAATAGCGATTTGTGCGAGTTGGTTTATGCTAACCATTTCTTCACTTCCGATGTTTACAGGCTCTTTGCAATCGGATTCCATTAAACGGATAATGCCGTCTATACAAGCGTCTATATACAAGAATGAGCGCGTTTGGTTTCCATCGCCCCAAACTTCTATTTCAAGTTTTCCATCTTCGCCAATAACACCGCCATTAATATAATTTGGCACGCACTCAATTACTTTCCGACACATTGCAGCAGGTGCTTTTTCTCGACCGCCTTTGTAAGTTCCGTTCACTCCGTAGATATTGTGAAACCTTGCGATTCTTACGTCTATGCCATGATTCCGCGCATAGCTTAAATACAATCGTTCGCTAAATAGCTTTTCCCATCCGTATTCGCTGTCAGGGTTAGCAGGGTAAGCGTCCGATTCTTTCAATCCAGTGTTGTTTGATATTCTCTGTATCTCTTGCGGATACATACACGCTGAACTCGAATAGAATATCTTTTTAACACCTGCTTGTTTACACGCTTCAGCTACGTTCAAATTAATCTGCGCTGAATTGTGCATTATTTCCGCATCATGGTCGCCTGTAAAGATATAGCCTGCACCTCCCATATCAGCAGCTAACTGATAAACTTCTTCTATCTTGTGCGCGTTCAAAAGGCTTTTGACAAAGAACATATCGCGCAAGTCGCAAATGTTGAAGTAGTCCGCGTGACTTTTCTCGTATTCAGGAAACTTTAAATCTGCACCAACTACAAAATGCCCTTGTGATTTTAGCCGTTCAACCAAGTGACTACCGATAAATCCACCAGCTCCACATACTAAGATTCTTTTCATTGTTGTATTTTTAGTTCTTCGCCTGTTAAAGAGAAATAAAGATTTTGAAGTTGGTGGACGTATTTGATATTCGCAAGGTGCATTGAACGTTTATTTACAGATAAATCCAATCCTGCAAGACGCTCCCAATACAAAGCTGAAAAATCGTTACAAATATCCTTTTTGTGCCACCCATTGTCTTCTTTCGTAAACCCAAACTTCAGCAGCCATTCTTCTGTTAGTGGTATAGGATTTATATGCGACCATCCGCAATGTCCAGCTACAATATTTCCATTTTTGCTATCATGTGTAATTCCACTTGCAAAAATCTCCAATACGATAGACTTTATATTGCCAGTCATCACATAATTTCCAATCCTTAATTCATTTACCTGTATCATATATGTAAATTAAAATTCATTAAAGTAGCCCTGTCAAAAAACTTTTCATGTGGCTGAAACCAATATCTGCCAAGATTCTGAAACGCTGAAAACTTTGTAATTCCTTTACCAATATCACTTTGGTTATCGTATTGCTTAACACAGCCCGGTATGTAACTGAATGTTTTTAATCGTGGCTGCAAAAGTATAAAAAGCCAGTCAATTCCCATGCTTAAATGAATATTTTCATCAAACATTGCAAGTATTTTTTCTATGCTGTTTTTGTTCACTATATAGGCATACGTAGACCAGCATCCGTATGTTCTAACTATTCTTTCATCCTCCGTCTTTTCTACGTCTTTATTTAAAGTGCAATTACATTTTCCTTTCATGTCAGGATGTGAGTGAATCCCATTAACGGATTTGTGCCATGTTGGTTGTTGGTGGAAAGTAGAACCCAACCAAAACACATCCCAATCATTGTTATTTGTAAATTCAGTAATATGGTTTAACCTGCTTTGTATGTCATCGCAAAAAACCAAATCATCCTCCATTACTAAAGCGTGTTTGCCTTGTTTCAACGCATCTTGCATTACTGCTACTTGTGAGAAATGGCAACCAATAGCCCCTGCCGTTCTACGTTGCATAACCTGAACATAAGCTGAGCCGCCTTTATATTCATGTGGCAGCATTCCGCGTGTTCTAACAGCGTTTATTTTAGCCTTTGATAGTTCAGCTTGCATGTGTTGCAAGCGGTCTATACGGTGGTCTAAATTGATAAACGAACAATATGTGTTGTCTAATATCATCTTGTATAAAATGCGTCTCCCCACCCAAAGTTACCACACCACTCCAATTCAACGCATTTAAATCCATTAACATGCATAAAAGCGTCAATATCCTGAATCAACGCGCATCCTTCGTATAGATATTCCTTATTGACCTCTAAATAGGCAAAGTTTATTTTGTCAATTTGAACACCCATGCCTTGCAATGCCATTAATTCAGCCCCCTGCAAATCAATATTCAAAAAATCATATTGAGAAAGGTCAATTTTCTTTTCTGCTATTAGCGTGTCTATACGCTTTGTTGTGCATTCTATTGAATGTGTATAGTGAACTTCAGGATGCACTTTCTTATGCGTCCCTAATTGCAAAATAGAGGAACTTTGCGCTTCATTGTTACTTACGTTAAAAGTAATCTTTTGCCAATCTACATTTGAGATACATTCATTGTATGCTACCATGCTTGGGAACTCCGCAATGTTTCTGCAAAGTCTATTAAAAACATCGGGGATAGCCTCTATCCAAATCACATTTTCAACTCCGTTGTTGAAATAGTCTTTAGCCTCTTGACCTGTGGACGCGCCAACATGAAAAACACCTTTAGGATGTATGTTGTATTTGCGAATTAGCTTTTCAAATGGAATTAGCATGTGTTTATTTTACTTTATACCAAACATTAAATCCGTTACGTGTGCCGTGCGTCATTACATTATCAACTCCTATTATTTCATTCACGGCTTCTAAAACTTCTTTCCCCTCTTGAAAGTTGTAATCATGACCTGCCAAAATTCTACCGTCTTTAATCTTACGCTGCCAAAGTAATATTTCAGCTTTGGTTTGCTCGTAAGTATGCGATGAATCAATAAATACAAAGTCAAAGTAACCATCTGGATATTTTGTTGAAGCATCTAAAGAACTCATTTCTAAAAGTTCAACTTTCAGACCTGAATTTATTATGTGGTTTATGATTTCATTTCTCTGATTTGCTCCACCGTAAGCCATATTATCAATACCAACTATCTTAGCTTCTTTACCTAATTCTTGCAATTTAGCAGCCAAATATAAAATACTTCTGCCATTGCTTAACCCTATTTCAGCAACTCTACATTCTTTAGGAAGTCCATTTGCAACCATATCATAAAATGATTCAAAGTCGAACATGTCTTCGCTCGGTATTTCTTTATAGTATTCGTTCATCAAAATTTGATTTTATACCATGAATCAGGAACTAAATCGCTTGTGTCTAATTTAACTCTTTGCCCAAACCAATTACCAGCTTGCGGATGTGGCGAAATTACTATTTTGTTTGGGTTATGATTTAACCATGCAGCCCACCAACTAAAGGAACTATTCGCAATTATGTTGTGACTGCAATTAGCCATTAAAGACAAATCATCAAACTCGTTTCTACCCTCTGAATATTCAAAATCTGCATCGTATGTTTTAAAGTGGTCTTTGCACCACTCTATATCATCGCTAAATACAAGAAACTTGTTTATTCCTTTATCTGTAAAAAACTTTATAGCAGGTTGCAAATAGCGTCTGTGTATAGGAGGAAATGATGTGTGAAACTTTACATAGTCGCCTCTCCGAACATGAATAGATACACGGTCTATCTTTTTTTCTTTCGGTAGTTCAAATAATTCAAGTATCTTTTTTCTATGCTCTGCAAAGTATTTTTCACTTTGGAAATACCCAACAATCTGAATGTGTTCGTGAAACGGAATTTCTCTAAATGCGTGTGTTGGTTCTTCATATACAAAACAATCTTTTATCAATTCTCCCTGTTTGATTTTAGGAAACCAACCTAAATACTTCTCAATAGTCCCTTCGTCTACACCTCCACCAATAGGAACAACTGAATATTCAATATTGTGTTTTAACGAATAGGAATAAGCAGCAGCGACCTGAAATAGAAAATTGCCTAACCTGCCTGAAAGTTTAGGTTGTATCATCTGAATGATGCTATTCTTTGCAATAGTTCAGCGCACTTTGGCTCTGATTCTTTTGCATATATTATGTAATTTGAACCCTTCTCACTAGGTATATGTTCAACCCTGTGGTAGTATTTCATACCGCTAACAACCTTTATTTCGTTACCAGCCATTAACCATAAGTAATTCATGTAAATTGAATCAGCCCCTTTTATTTCTTTGTTTGGTTGGTAAACTGATATGAATGAATCTCTGTGAACAAAGTAATTCATTGTGTTTATCATGCAATCAAACCCCTTTTTGTATGCGCTTTCACCTACATTTGTTTTGTTAAATGTTTGACCTGCAAATTTCCTGTAATCAAATACAGGTTCTGCAAAGTCAGGGGCTAATATCACTTTAGGATTCCAGACTTCAGAAAATATCTTATCAATATACTGTGTATTCAAGACGTTATCTGAGTCGAAAATTATCACGTAGTCATTTGATGCCAACGATACCGCCTTTGCCTTATTCGCAAAGCAGCCTAAGTTTATAGGGTTTCGGCTAAGTTTTACTTTAGGCATTGCCGAACATTTGCGCTCAATGTCTTTGTATAGTTCTAAATCGGAACAATCATCAGCAATGATTATCTCGCTTATCCTATCATCATTATACACCTGCTCAAATGATTTAAACAAGTATGCGTTACGATTGTAATTGGTAATGCAAAGACTAATTGACATCTATAAATTTTATTGGTGCTACTGAAATATTTGTAATGGTGCAAGTGGCATTATCCATACCGTCAGGGTTAAAATACTTCGCTAAATCATGTGTTGTTGTATCTCCGTATGCACATACGTAAATGTGATGCCTTAAACCTGTTAAACGCTTTGTGTTGTAAATAAAAGTAACCTGCATTCTTACTTTTTGGGCAAAAAGCCTCCTAAAGAATTTAATCATGAAACGAAAATAGAAAATTATTCTTTGTAAAAGCCTAAATTTATTGCACGTTGAACCCATTCTTTTGGGACGCTTTCTGTAACAACTCCAGCAGGTATATGCCTACACTCATAACCTCCTAAAAGATTCTTTATTGTGCTTCTATTTGTTTCATAGTGCATACCAGCCCAATATATCTTAACCCCCGACTTAGTAGTGTATAGATATTTTGGAAATTCAAACTTTGACTTATCGGTGTTTATTCCTTCGCCCCATTTTTCAATTTCCTTTATATGGTAATAACCACCTGCCCTTTCATCGCAGAAGTCGCGTGTTCCTTCAATAGTTCCACCTGAATAACGGAAAAATACAATACCATGCTTTTCGTTTATCGCATTGGTGTAAACTCTATCGGAAATAGTAAATGCATCTTTAACATAGGTCTTTGCATATTTAGCAAATGTTGAATTTTCGCCAACCATTTTATCTCTCAAAATATCCACCACATCCGCAAATGTGCTATTACTTGCAATCGCATTTGTCATAGCATCAGATAACGGTTGCAATAGTTCACTTCTTACAGCGTTTTCATCCAATAGCATTAAACTGTTTTGCTGTGATTTTTGAACCAACGCTTTAAAAAGTTCGTCATCATTAAATGTGCCAACCGTCTTTTCGAGTATCTTGTTATTTATCTTCGCTTGTTCGCCTATTTCCTTAGCGAATGTCTTTATCGCTTCTACGTATTCTTTGCCGAAAAACAGGTTTTGCAAATTTTGAATTATAGCATTGATTTTAGATAGGTTTTCTTTAGATGCAACTATTTTGCCGTCCTTTATTTCAAGCGTTCCTAAATCGCGCAAAAGCTGCTTAAATAGTATTTGGTTTTGCTTCTCAATAGCCGATAATAAATTATCAGGAACGCTATCTAAACGGTCTATTTTTTTTTGCAACAACTCTTTAAGTTCCATTATATTGATTTAAGCAAGTCGTCTATTTTGTTGCCTAATTGATTTGATAGTGTTGTGTCACCTGCTTCATCTGCCCTTTTACGCGCTAATGCTAATTGTTGTATAGCTAATGGTATTTTTCCTACCCCCCCCCATCTACAATTTGCGACATTATATTATCAGCAGTATTCTTACCTGAATCCAACGCGGTTTGTTTTGCCTTTGCTTTTGCCTCCAATAAGTCTTTTATTTCCGACAATTCAGCCTCCATCCAATTCTCTTTTTCAGCCATTATCTGATACATAAATTGTTCAAAGTGTGCATGCAATACAGCCTCCCACTTTTCAATCACTCCAGTAGCCTGTAATACCTGAATATCGGTAAGCGAATAAGTAAATAAAGGGTCAGAATATTGCGCTATTTGTGCGATACGGTTTATATCAGAGCCTAATGGAAACTTCTTAGCCAAATACTCTACTATCATTTCACTAATAACAATAGCAGGGATTCCGTTTGTTTTTGCCTCCGATAATTCAGTAGTCATTTCCTGTGAAGTAACTAACTCAAAATTCTTAGGTGGCGAAATCTTAATAGGGCTTTCTTCATTGTATCTTATTTTGTAGGCAGCGTTTAAATACTTCCACAACAATTCAAACAACTCATTTGAAATATCCAATATTGATACAAATTGTTCCTCTCTGTCTATCTTTGTTTTGGTAGCAGTCGCGTCTTGTCCTAAACCTGCTTTTGCACCGTCAGGAGTCCCTTCAAAATTGATAAATGAAAACGCAATAGACATGTATTTGTCAATAACTTCTTCGTTATCCTTAATGATTGCACCGTCAGGAGAAACATAAGCAAACCCCGGGAAAGGAACGTCTTGAATACCTGTATTATTGGTTGGTGTTGGTGCTTCTTGAACATAGTCCTGAAAAGGACTCATTCTAACTGAACCAGTGCCATTGCACTTAGTGCAGTTATCCCACTTATCATTAGCGAATACCTTACCATTTTGGCATCCTTCTGCATTACATTTTTGCTCGTAATAAACCCTTGTAGGGTAGCTTACTTTATTTCTTACACCCTTATTTGTAGAGTGTATAATAACTGCTTCGTTCAAATGTGGCAACGCTCCACCAAAGAAACTTTCATAATATATAACTCCGTTAATAGTTTCTTCGGGAGTGCCTTTTAGTTTCCAACATGGCAAATATCCTAAACTGTGTCTGTAGTAAACCTGAACATCAAATTTCCAATCTACTTTTTTACCAATTTGAACAATACGGTATATATATTCTTTGGTATATAGGTATAATACGTATCCTGTTTTCTCATTACCATTTCCGAAACTAACAAGGCTTTTTTCTTCACTCATTAACAAAGCGAAATCGCCTTCCTCAAACATTAATACATCGTCACAATCATAGATACTTGGGTAAGGGCTAATCTCTTTTGAATCGTCAATTACTATATCTCCTTGCGCGTTTTGTTTAACAGGCAAATCGAAATCCAATACTAATACACCATTAGGGTCGTTTATTTTAGCAGCAGTGACTATTGAACGGAAATAAGCAATAGTGGACTCGTAAATAGGCGTTTGTTTTGTAAAGTATTCAGCAGCCTTTTCGTTATTCCATTCTATCTTGTGGTTTTGCTCTGACCAAATCCTATTTAACCTTTTTAAAGCCTTTTTCCAATAAGGCTTTGTAGTAGGTTGAAATGATTTTCTCCGATAGTCTTTTTCTTCGTTGCTTTCATTTGGGAAGTTTGAACCAATTAGCTTTTCAGGGAACTCACCACATGCATGCACTTCTATTTCATTCGCATGTTTACATGACTTCACATAGTGTTCGCCCCACTTTGCATTATGGTAGTCATAGCCTTTTGCCTCTTTTATTTTTTCAACAAACGAAGCTACTATTTGAGTTATTTTATTAGCGTCCATTGCAACAAGTCTTTATTGGTTTAGGTTTCTTTGGCTTCATAATATAGCGAATTTTGATTTGCTTAATTTTTCAGCGTTATCGTAAAATGGTTGTTTAGTAGATTCTGTCCACATTTCTTTCATCGCATCATTGTAAAAAGCCCTAACGCGCCTGTGGTTTGTTTCTAATTGCCCAAACAATCCTAATCCGTAGTAGTGTTCAGACACTTGCCGATAATCTAAAAACTCACATGTGTTGTTTATCATCCTGAAATAAATAGCCACTTCATGTTGTGGTATAATGCCAAGTTTAGCCATTGCAACATTTATATACAATTCATCAGGTTGGCTTACCTTTGTATCTCTTTGCCTACCCCACACATACCAATGCTTTTCGTATGGCAATGGGTTATTTATTAGCAGGTCATGTGCTAAGTCAAATAACTCAATACATTGGTCTTTTTTTATGTATAAAAAGCTACTGTTTATAGCAGGTAGCTTTGCGTTTTCTTCTAATTTGAAATGCTCCCAAATAACGGAAGGCTTCGCCCATTTTAAATGGTTAAATGGTTCGGGCTGACTTCTATCATAAACCCCTTGCAAATCGCTTGCAAATGTAAATCCCCTATCAAATAGCGGTGTAATATCTTTTAAAATACACCCATCTACATCTAAGTAAATAAACTCTGCAAAATCAACATAATGAATGAATGAAGTCTTTAGTTTTGCAGGGAATAATCTGCCTTGTGAATCTCTGTAATCTGATTCATTTACGAGTGTAACAACATCAAAAAAACGCGAATTATCTAACGCGCCTTTGTAATTATCTTTACTTGTAAGAAGTTGAATAGTCAATAGGGGCGAGTGATACTTAATTGAGGCAGCCATATTTACCGCCCAACGAAGATACCCTTCGCCACCTACCGCTATTAGAACAATACCTTTCATTAGAGTGAGAATACTCCGTTTGGTTCAGTGTAGCTTGTCGGAAACCAGTCTTTGTCGCTTGACCATTCGCCTGTAACTTTATACATTTGGCGTTCGCGGTTGCTCGCAGGGAAAACTTTGAAAGCAGTAAATGACACTTTCTTGTCAATTACAACAATCTCATCTTCGTCTGCATTCCACATAACAACGTATTTCTCATTGTTATTTAACGCGGTGTAAAAGTCATCGTTGAACGCGCTGACATTACCGTCTACCCCTTCTAATGTCCAGTCAAATGAATCCAGTATCTGCACACTGCCACAAGCAACCAAATTATCGCTTTTTACAGGTGAAGGGTCTGGAACATTAAACTTAACACGGTTGGCTACTCTGATTTTACCGAGTGCAATTTGTGCAAGCCATTTAGTAGCGTTTGCCCAATCTCCTACTACCGTAGAATCCAAGTCTACAATAGCAATCGAAGGGAATCCACCCATTTTGCCAGCATTACATTGCTCCTCTACGTGGTCAGGTATTGGTGAACAATCTGTTAAGAATGACATTTTTTAAAATTTAGATTTTGCGCTTCGATTATGCCTCTAAGCAATTGGGCAACCGTGAAGTAGGATAAACGCGACAAATATAAACTTTTTTTAAGAACAAGAATAATTTGAGCCAATACCTTCTACATCTTTTACACTAAACGTAGCTTGCATGTTCGTAGAAGTCTTTCGAGTTCTTAATTCATAATCACCCGAAACAATGTAAGCATCACCGTCTATTGTAAATGTATCATTCAATCGCATTTGGCGAATACAATCATGGATATATTCAGGAGCATCACCAATAGCAACTACATATTCTTTTTCAGTTTGTGAGTATAAAAGTCTTCTATTGTTATTTGAGAATCTGTATTCGTCTTTTTCTTCAGGATAACCTGACAAATCAATTCTTCCTTTTACCCTTAAAGTATGTGCGTATGCTAATGAATAATCAAAACCAAAAGCGTTATCATCGTTATTTGCGTATAGTTTAATAGTGCAATCATGTGTGGCTTTAAAGTCTAAGCAGTCTGTTTCCTGACCTATCAATTCAGATGCTACAATGCTAACCGCATCTACTTTGAAATCTTGCTCTGATGCAGATTCGCTAAAGTATAATGTGATGTATGTTCCAGTCCAATTTGTAAGGTCTATTTGTGCGGTATGTGGAGTTCCTACTCCAACAAATGTATCTAACAACTGCGAACCGTTTCCGTCTTGATAATCTATCAATACATTACAACCGTCCGATATGCCTACGTTTGTAAGATAAAAACTGAAACCGTAAATATAGCCAGCATCTAAGTAAATATCCTGTGAAAGTGTGCCAAGTGTGTAAGGTAATGGAGGTGGGTTATAGTATGCTTTACCAGCATCCCAACTCCATTGCGCCCCTGCCGTCCAATAGTTCAAATCAGTATCAAATGTTCCGTTTATTACACGGTTGTTTGAAGCTGTTATATCGTGAACTTTAATGTAACCACAACCAACATATCCATCCAAAAGACTTGCAAAATTATCTATGTAGAAATTACAAATTATTTCAGGAACTGAATAAGCATAAGACCCTTCTATCAATACAGATTTAATCATACCTGTAAAAACCTGACCGCCTCCGTAAATGTATTTTACAGCATTTGGCGAACTAAAGGCATCGTATGTTTGCTCAACCTGCGAATCGGAGTTATACACCGTAACGCCAGCCGTTGATACTTCATACAACCTAACATAAGGTATTTCAAAGTCTATTGTGCTTTCATCCGTTGAAAATTCGACTGTATCTGAAGCTATTGAAGTAGGTCTGTAAAACCAAGACGCTGTTAATGATGCATTATGACCGTCACCTAGTGTTATGCTATTTGGCAACTGTAAATAGTCACCGTTTACTTTTATTCTCCATCCTTCCCCTGCTGCTGCGCTACCTGCGCTTGTAACCGTTACCTGAACTTGAATTAGATAAACTCTTTCAGCAGTTAAAAACAACTTTGCGCTTTCAGCCGTTGTCCCTGCGATATTAGTAGCTGATAATTTACCGCTGCCAATAGACCAACCTGCACCCAACGTCCACAATGAAGATGCGTCAAACTCCCCTTGCAATACTCTATTAAATGCGTTATGTGCGCTTAGTTTGGTTTGAATAACCATTCCGTCATCCGTTTGTATCGGTTGGCAGTAGCGACCATTAAAACAGCATGAATCGCCTGTTATATTGAATCCTAAAGACTGATTTTT